>Ga0256405_10000079_pt1 | contig 282234 bp, 203 predicted proteins | sample RumenRJG_02DNA_FD_189096 | JGI IMG/M metagenome (GOLD analysis project Ga0256405, IMG submission 189096) | Bovine rumen microbial communities from Lethbridge, Alberta, Canada - RJG_02 | ecosystem: Host-associated > Mammals > Digestive system > Stomach > Rumen | place: Canada: Alberta...
TCATGTTGAGTTGGAGGATCCCAGAATCCTGAATGACGCACACCTCGACCCCTCCTGTGTCCTTATGCTTATCAGTACCCACCCTCTTTCCGATGCCGACGAATGCCAGCGCAGAGTGGTAGACACGGTATACAAGCCTATGCAGGCAGAGGAGGTATAACTCTGAACCATCATAAATTCCAATTTATCTGCAAAATTGTAAAAGGGCGATTAGCATATTATTATACATTAACTCATAAAACAAGAGCTACTGTATAAGTTAGGTATTATCTGAATCTTTCATTTCAAGCATATATTTGACCTTCATCGTCGATGAGGAGGATTTCCAGACAGGCACTCTTCAACAAGGGGGCGCAGTGAGTACGGCAATGACTGATGACGGTGCGGGCGAAGACCGGGAGCTGGGAGGCAGGAATGGCCGACCATAGCTCACGGGCCAGGGTAAGCTCTTCCAACACGCCAGAAGGAAGGCCGATGCCAGCCTCAGTCAGCATCTGAGCGATGAAAGTCTTGTTCATGGTGCCCCGCCGGCTATGGGTGTCGAGCTGCCCCTCAGCCAGTTTGACAGCCTTGCCCAGCATGACGCCGAGGGTGACGGCAGGGAAGGCAAGCTCGTCGGCCATGGTGAGCGTCTGCCCGATGTAGTTGCCATACTCTACAAAAGCCTGCCGCGGCAGGTCGGGATAGCGCTGGCGAACAAAGCGCTCGCTCTTTGCACCGCTATTGATGACCACCCTTGCAGTGCCGCTGGCTTTGGCCACCTGCATGCACTTTCGGATGCTGTCGATGAAGGCTTCTTCGCTGAAAGGCTTGATGATGCCACTGACGCCAATGATTGAAATGCCACCCTCGATGCCCAGACGGGGATTGAATGTGCGGCGGGCAACCTCGGCACCGCCGGGGACGCTGAGGGTGCAGAGCCAGGATGAGGCAGAGGTAGACAGCAGGGGACGGAGGTTCTGCTCTATCATCTGGCGTGGGCTGCGGTTAATGGCGGGATTGCCGGGGGGATAGTCGAAACCGGGCAGCGTAAAACGACCGATACCCTCGCCGGCAGTGATTGTGATAAGAGGATTGCCGACGGTTTCCCCTTCGACCGCTGCGGGGGTAATAGCGGCGCGAATCTCAAGACCTTTCGTGACATCAGGGTCGTCGCCACTGTCCTTGACAACGTAGGCATAGTCGGCACCATAGCCAACGCCAACCATAATCTGCTCGCCGTTGGGCAGAGTGATGGGCACCTCAGCAGGCTGCGCGCCAGTAGTTTTACGCAGGGCATCAGCAATGGCGGCCGCAGTGGCGCAGGTGCCAGTGGTCAGTCCGCTGTGCAGGGGATAGAACTCGGGCAGCAGCCGCTCCACCATTCGGCGCAGGCCGTGCTCGCCGTTGACACGCTCGATATGCACGCCAAGCTGTGTGGGCGTCTTGGGCGGATAGGCCGGACGCTCCACGACAAACACTTTGACGCCGGCATGTCGGGCTGCCTCCACCTTCTCAGCGAATCCGCCGCTAAGGCCGCTCTCCTTTGTCAGGATGGCCTGTGGTCGAAGCTGTCCGATGAGCGTTGCCGTGTCGTCATGTTCATAATATACCAAATGGTCCTCTGGAAAGTCATTTTTCTGTGCCAAGGACTTTGAGACGCTACGGTCGAGTATGCGCCACCAGCACTCATGCCGCTGCCAGAATGGGCGCAGCCGACTGATGGTCTGCACACCCGTCAGGGCCAGCAGACGGTCAATGCCCTGGGCCTCGAGCCGGGCCACGGCGTCATCGTAACCGTTGCACCAGTTGATATCATCGGTATGGGGCGGATAGATGCGGTCGAAGCGGACGATGGGCACATGGACGTGATGAGCCACGTAGAGCAGGTTGCGGTGCAGCTCCTCAGCAAACGGATGGGCTGCGTCGACAATGAGGCGGATGGCATGGTCGCGACAAAAGCTGACCATCTCCTGTACATCCATGGCACCTGTGAGCCGACGGCCGTTGACGAGCTCTACTGCTTGAACGTCGGAACGGGTGGAATAGTAGAACGGGCTGCCCGCCGTCTCCAGTGCGGCCACTGCCTTGCGCCCTTCGGTAGTACCTCCGAATACGAGTATCATTCGATGATGAGGTTATAATGGTTCTTTGGATATTTTACACGATACTGCACAATCAGCTCGCGCTGTTCGCCCGGCTGCAGCTGCATCTGCCAACTGACGAAACCATGGTCGGCATCGAGATGTCCGCCGCTGAGCTCCTCGGCAGTGACAGTGATGGCAGCGTCCTGCGACACGGGAATCTGATCCTCTATCACGAGGCTGACCGCCTCCTTGCGTGTGTTCTTCGCCGTGATGCGCCATGTCATCGTCTGTTCCTGCGACGAACTGAGCAGACGACGCGTGGAGCGCTCGTTGACCTTAGTGCGTGTCAGGCGGATGCCGCTATCGCGCCCGAGTGAGAAGTGCAGCGTATCCGAACTCTCTGTGGGATTGAGAATGCTCTTGCCCACGAAGGTGTTCTCAAAAAAAACGTTGACCTCACCCTCGAGCAGGCTCAGCTGCTGCCATCCAGTGGCGTCGGCCATGAGGAAAGCCTCCTTGTCGGCGCGTGGCACAGCACGGTGCTGATAGGTGGCAGCCAGCTCATAGCGTCCGATTTCAGTGACTGACGTCTTGCCGTCGGAACGCAGCGTCAGTGGTTCCTTCACTTCAAACTCATAGCCGAACTGCGCCTGCTGTTCATCGACGCTAACGATAGCGCTCTCAGGCATCGGGGCCTCGTCGGCCTCCTCTACCTCAAATGCTCTTTCCATCATCGGAGTGCCAAACTTCTTCGAACGACCTTTGGCAAGTCCGGCCGCATGCCCTGCCAATCCCGTGACGACGACCTCGTTGAGACTGGCCTGATCCTCACGGAGCACCACATTGAGCGTCGGGCCACTCACGGTGCGCGTCTGCGGCGTGTAGCCAACGGAACTGAAGCGCAACTGACGTTTACCTTGGGGCAGGGTGAGGCTGTAGCAACCGTCAAGATCGGTAACGACACCCAGCTTTGTGCCCACCACTTGTACAGAAGCGCCTATGATGGGAGTGTTGTGCTCATCGCTGACCTTACCCTCAACGCTGCCGTCTGTCTCTTCATTCTGGTCGTATCGGGGGGCGTGGGCACCGCGCCGCAACCAGTAGGTGCGCAACGCGGGTGCCACGTTAGAGCGGTTGGGATTGGCCGACGAGAGCGTCACACTGGCGTTGACCCAATCTTCTTTTGTATTCTGAAAGATATTGGCCTTATACGACAGGCCGATGGGCCGCTCAAGGCCTTCCGAGCGCACATCGTAGGAAGGATACCATCCGGCTGACTTCACATAATAGGTCAGCGCGAAGTCGGCACGGCCCGCCTGTGCAGCCTTCACCTTGACGTCGACCTCGGTCACCGTCTTCAGCGCCAGCCGTCCGATGGAATCGAGCGTCTGCTGGCGGCGACTTAGTTCGCTATCGAGCTGAGCCAGTTCCTCATCGATGGCTATGGTGCGCTTCTTCAGGGTGAGCAATTCCTGGGCGTAGTAGCCATTAAGTTCTTTGATGCCAGCCAACGGCGTGACAGCCGTGCGGCCTGCCACGGAGCAGTTGGTCTTCACCATCTCCAACTGGGCCTCGACCACCTCTCGCCGGGCGCGAAGCTCCTGTTGACGATCGGTTGTCTCCTTGACGCGTCGCTCGGCTGCGCGCAGCTGCTTGACCCGCTCCAGCGAGTCAGGATGGGCATGACGATGGCTGACGCCCAGCACGGTGAGCTGGCCGCGGGCGCGCACTTGCATGCTCTTCGTATCGGTGTAAGGCGACAGACCCGTGAACGTGATGACCTGTTCGCCAGCCGTCAGGTTGACCGATATCGTTCGTTCCACCTGTGCGCCAGAGGTGAACACGGTGACATGCTGCAGTTGTGCCTCGTAGCGCTGTTGTTGTGCGTGGGCACCAAGTGTCCATGCGGCAGCCAACAGAATGAGTACTGCTTGGAAGATAGAGCGTATATTCTTCATAATAAATCATCTATTTTTTTCCAGTTCACCCTTCCGGAAGAGATGGGTGAAATGACGGTTATAGAGTTCCGACAGACCATGACGGTTATCAATGGCCTCTCCGACAACGAGCATGGTGGTCAGCGTCAGGTGGTTGTCATGGACGATGCGGGCCAAATCCTTCAGTTTTCCACGGTAGATGTGCTGGTCAGGCCAGGTCAGGTGGTAGCAGGCAGCCACCGGTGTATCTTCGGGATATTCCTTCAAGAGCTGCTGCTGCACATCGTCGACAATAGCGGCACTGAGGAAGATGCACATGGTGCTCTGACTGCGGGCCAGCAGATGCAGCTTCTCACGCTCAGGCATGGGCGTACGGCCCTCACCACGCGTCAGAATGATGGTCTGCGTGCGCTCAGGGATAGTGAACTGTGAGCGCAGCTCGGCAGCGGCGGCAAGGAACGAGGAGATGCCGGGGGTGATGTGATAGGACATGTGATGCTCGTCGAAGAAGGCCATCTGCTCTTGAATGGCACCGAAGATGCAGGGGTCGCCGGTGTGCAGACGCACAATGAACTGGCCGCGGTCGTAAAACTCCTTCATCAGCTGGCACTGTTCCTCAAGGGCCATTGAAGCCGATGAGCGTACCACGGCACCTGGTTTGTGACAGTCGGTGAGCTCACGGGGCACGAGCGAGCCGGCATAAAGGATGAGATCGGCCTGCTCGAGCATACGACGGCCTCGCACACTGACGAGCTCTGGGTCGCCAGGGCCGGCGCCAACTATCTCGATGTGACCTTGTTTTCCGACGGCGGTGCCGCTGGATACAGAGAGGCTGTCGGCGGCTACGGCAAGCGTCCAGTGCTGGCCTTTCACCTTGTTCAGCAGCAAGCGACCATGATTACTGCCAAGGATGGCGGCTGCCTCAGCAACGCTGGACGTGCCGACATGCTTCTCGACCGTGGCGCTGGGCGTGGGCACCTCGACCTGCGACAACTCGTCGGCCGAGAAAAAACGCACATCGGCCTGACGCTCGCGCAGGCAGCCGATAAACGGTTCGTCGGACTTCACATCGATGGTGCAGTAATCTTTGATGGCTGAAGGTTGCAGACCCTGGGCGCGCATGGCATCATGCATCTCGTCTAAGATATCTCGATAATCGGCGGGGTGATGAGCCAGACCGAAGCCGACAGTAAGCACTCGGGGAACGAACTGGATGACTTGCTGCGTCGAGGCGGGCATATGAAGCCTGTCGTGGACGAAGGGCGAGACAATAATGAGCAGCTTGCAGCCGTCAGCCCCGCTGACATTGTCAACAAGGCGAACGTGGGAGGGAAGCGTGCCCAGCAGATAGTCGGTGCCGGCATCGTGAGCCTCAATGAGCAGAGCAGTAGGCTGGCGGTTAACGAAGGCGAAGATAATGTCGTTCATCGCATCCGTCGGAGTAGTGGAACTCCAGCCGAAACGGCGGGCCAGCGTATCGAGAGCCCAGAGGCCGGTGTTGTCGCTCTGGGTGGTGACGATGGGCTCTACCCCAAGGGCAGCGCCAAGACGACAGGTCAGTTCGTTGGCACCGCCCACATGACCACTGAGCACCGAGACGACATGACGCCCCGTAGAGTCGATACATACAACGGCAGGGTCAGTGTGTTTATCCTCTACATAAGGTGCGATGGTACGCACGCAGATGCCCATGGCACCGATGAAGATAAATGCATCGAAGTCGGTCCAGCGGTGACCCACGTCAGAGCGGCCGATGAGCTCGCCTCCCGTTTCCTGCTGTGCGATGCGGGCCACGTGCTGACCGGCATCTGTAATGGTTATGATGGCAATTCGCATTTCAGTATTTCAATTGGGTTAAAATCGTTAAGGGCAATATGAAGGGGTGGTTGCTGCACAAGTCCCAGCGAGCGGCAGGCCTCGTCGAACTGCTGTCGGCTGGAGGGGCGGGCCGTCATTCGGTCGACGACAGCAGACGAGACGCTGTTCATCACGATGACCCCACCGGGGGCAAGCCAGGGCTTCACCTTGGCCATGATGTCGAGCAGATGGCCACCATGACCGCCTATGAAGACGGCATCAGGGCGTGAGGAGGCTGCCACAATATCATCGCATGCGGCAGAAAGGAAGTCGCCGATGTGCACCTCGATGCCTGGAGCACCGAAACGGCGGGCATTCTCGTGGATGATAGCTTCGCACTCGGGACGTACCTCGAATGAAACAACATGCAAATGAGGGAACAGCAGGCGTGCCTCGATGGAGACGCTGCCCGTGCAGAAGCCGATGTCCCACAGCACATGACGTTGCGGAAGGTCGAGGGCCTGCAGGGAAAGCAGTCGGATAGGCATTTTGGTAATCATCTTTTCACGACCGTCAAGAAGCGCGAAGTTACCCTCGGGGATGCCGAAGGGTCGGGATTCCGGCAGTCGGGGCTCCACCTTCTGCCCCGACGAGGCCTCAACAGTTTTTGTAAGGATGAGGCAGTTGGGATGCGTGAAGTCGCGTTGAGCAGCCTCGTTGAGGGCAAAGGTGCCGACAACCTCGGCCGATGGGTTGCCCAGATGTTCGCCCACCGACATATTATAATTGGTGTAGCCATAGTCAAGCATACGCCGAGCAATGGCAGCAGGGGTATGCTCGCGGTCGGTGAGGACGCCAAGCTTCGGAGCCCGCTCAATGAGAGCACGGTCGAACTCATGCCAAGGGCGCCCAGTGAGTGATACGATACGCAGGTCGTGATAAGGCATCACCAGACGATGGGCCAGCATCTGCAAAGAATTGAACGCCGGATAGACCACCACCTGAGCATCGGGCAACTTGCGCCGAATGGTATTGGCAAAGCCAAAAAACAACGGGTCGCCAGAGGCAAAGACGATGAGTGTCTCCGGCTGTCTGCTGAAGTGTTGTGCATAGCACTGGAACACGGCATCGAGCGGCACCGTGATGTCTATCCACTCAGCCCCGTCGGGCAACAACGGCGCCATAATCTCATGATGACGCTTGCCACCAGAGAACACCTGTCCATGGCTGATGACCTCCATCACCTCAGGCGGAAAGTACGGCTGAGGATTGTCGGTTATTCCTATTACTATAAACTTCATCTTCTATGGATAGCTAAATGTATAACAGCACCGAAATCAGAGATCGCGGCCAGGGCGCAGCTGTGCTGCATCATCAAACGTAAGGATGGCATTGCAGAGCGTGGCTGCCAGATTTGAGCCGCCCTTGCGTCCCTCTACGATGATTTTCGGGATGTCGGTGAAAGGCTTCACCATGTGTTTCGACTCACGTACATGGACAAAGCCGACGGGCGCTGCAATGATGCCGGCAGGACGGGCCTTATGCTTGCGGATGAGGTCGCAGAGTTCCATGAGGGCCGTCGGCGCATTGCCGAAGGCAAAAAGCGCATCGGGGTGCTCCTCGACGGCCAGCCGAATGCCGGCCTGCGTGCGGGTGATGCCCTGTTGTGAGGCCATCTCGGCCACGCGCGGGTCGCTGAGATAGCATTTCGCCTCGATACCCAACCGCGCAAGGGCTCCCTTGCGTATGCCGCTCGTCACCATGGTCACGTCGCTGACGATGGTTTTCAGCCGTCCGTCGGTCACCATCTGATAGATACGCTCCACAGCCTGCGGGTCGGTATAGAGAATCTTCTCCATCTCGAAGTCGGCCGTAGTGTGGATGGCATGCAGCAAAGCCCACTTATGACCGAGGGGAATATCTTTGTTCGTCAGTTCCGACTCGATGGTACGAAACGACTCCATCATTATCTGCTGTCCAGGTTTTACATCGGTATCAGGCGTCTCGCGGTAGTAGCCACGGGGCGTAATGAAGCGGTCGGCCCAGATATAGGACTGCGAGTTGCCGATGATAAGCACGGTGAACATGTCGATATCCTCAGGGTCAAGGGCAGCAAGAGTGGTCAGCCTGACTTCCTGCCCCTCACGTCCGGCCTGCCGCACATAGCCGACAGGCGTCTGCGGACTGCGTCCTTCCTGAAGGAACACCTCGCGCAGACGGTAGAGCTGCCAGTAGCGCCCATGCGACTTGGGATTGTAGACCGCCGTAACGAAGTCGCCGATGGCAGCAGCTCGTATGCGTCGCTCAATGACTTCCCAAGGTGTCATCAGGTCGCTGAGCGAGATGATACACAGATCATGACCGATGGGAGCACCCAGCAGAGAGGCTGCCTTCTGAAAGGCAGATATGCCGGGCAGCACTTCTATCTGCATATCAGCATCGCGTGTCTTCTTCATCTCAAAGATAAGCGGCGCCATGCCATAGATGCCGGCATCGCCTGACGAGATGACAACCACGGTGTTGCCCTGTTCGGCGAGCATGAAGGCCTGGCGAGCCCGCTCGCGCTCCTGCTTCATGCCCGTGTCGACGCACTCGCACTGAGGCTTCAGGTAAGGGCGGATAAATTGGAAATAATACTTATAGCCAACAACGAAGTCAGCCTCTTTCACCGCCTCAATGACGGCGGGCGTCATGTCTTCAGGACTGCCGGGACCTAAACCGGCTATTACTATCTTTTTCATTTTGTGGAAACTTTTGTTGGGAGTGTTCAAGACCGTTTGGAATTATCAGGATGAGAGGAGGCCAAATGCCGATGCTACGAGGAGAACCATCAGCACCTCGGCCATGCGATTCACCTTTACAGCCTGGCGCATATCGGCCGTGGCGAGCTGGCGGTCGTTATGACCGATGAAAGGTTTGTCGAAACGCTGGCCAAAGTAATTGTGGGGTCCGCCGAAGCGGCAGTCGAGAATGGCGGCCAAAGCAGCCTCAGGATAGCCGCTGTTAGGACTGGCATGCTGACGGCCATATCGACGGACAAACTTCAGGGAAGAACAAAAAGAGAAAGACGAAGAAGCTGCTGCCGCCCTCCCAGACCTGCAGACCGCAGCAACAAATCCACGACTTGTCATTATCAACTTTTCACCCAACAGCATCAGCAGCGCCGTCAGACGGGCTGGCAGGAAGTTGGCAACATCATCGATATGAGCAGCCCAGCAGCCAAAGTCGCGGTAGCGCTCAGTGCGATAGCCTATCATTGAGTCGAGCGTATTCACGGTTTTATAGGCCATCATGCCTGGCACGCCTAAGAGCAACAGCCAGAAAAGCGGTGCAATGACGCCGTCGCTGAGGTTCTCGGCAAGCGTCTCGAGGGCCGCCGTGCGCACTTCCTGGGCCGAGAGTTCCGATGTGTCGCGCCCAACGATGCGTGCCACCTGCCGACGTCCCTCGTCGAGCGAGCGGTCGACAGCCTCGAAGACCGCCTTCACCTCGCGAATGAGTGTGGTGCCGGCCAGACAATAGAATACGACTAAGGTCCCGAAGAGCACAGACGCCCAGCTGCCGACAGCCGAGAGGCCCCGGCAGAGCAACCATGTGAGCAGCCCTACAGACAGTATAAGGAAGACGGCGACAACAGCTCCTTTCAGCCTACGATGTCTTCCTTTATTAAAATGATGTTCGCAAAAAGCAATGGCACGCCCTATCCAAACGATGGGGTGTGGCAGACGGACGGGGTCGCCGAAGAGCAGGTCGAGCCCCCACCCGAGAAGGAGTGATAGCAGTTTAATCATGACTCAGAATTTGATACAGACGACCGATGTCAACATGACGCCGCACGTGGTCGGCCAAAAGGTCATACTGCTGCTGTTTAAACGCCTGATAATCGTAGGGACTGTCAACTTCAGCCAATCGCTCGGCAAAGGGTTCTAGCAGGAAGTCTACAAACGCGGCATTGTCGAGAATGCCATGCACATAGGTGCCCATGCACTTAATGCTGGCCATATAGCCATCCTCACGGCCATCGCTGAGCTGCAAGAGAGGGCTGCAGGGCGCACCATCAAGCGGACGGGTGGTGCCCATGTGTATCTCATAACCCTGCATCGGCCCCATTTCGCCCATCATGCAGGTCACCTGCACCGTGCGTTTACTACCGCTCATAGTAGTTGTGGTGGGCAGCAGGCCAAGCCCTGGCAGTCGCTCAATGTCGCCCTCCACATGGTCGGGGTCGAGCACCTCCTGCCCCATCATCTGATAGCCACCGCAGATGCCCATCACCGTAGCACCGCGCCGATGCGCCTTCAGGATGGCCTGGGCACAGCCGTTGCGGCGCAGCTCGCGCAGATCATCGAGCGTGGACTTCGAGCCCGGCAGGATGATGATATCGGCACGGCTCAGTTCTTCGGTATTATTGGTATAGAACAGATGCAGGCGCGAATCTTGCTCGAGGGCATCGAAGTCAGTGAAATTCGATAGGTGGCGCAGCATGACCACGGCCACATTCACCTTGCCCTGCTCGGCCTGCACAGATTTCTTTGAGAGCGAGACGCTGTCTTCTTCCTCGATGTGAATATCGGTGAAGTAAGGCACTACGCCCAGCACAGGCACGCCGCAGAGATTTTCAAGCATGCGCCGCCCCTCGTCAAACAGCCGCAGGTCGCCACGAAACTTATTGATAATGATTCCCTTGATGAGCCGACGGTCTTCCTCTGTCTGCAAGGCGATGCTGCCATACACGGAGGCGAAGACGCCACCACGGTCGATGTCGCCCACAAGGATGACGTCGGCTCGGGCATGGCGTGCCATGGGCAAGTTGACCAGATCGGTGGAGCGCAGGTTCATCTCCGAGATGCTGCCTGCTCCCTCCATGACGATAGGGTTATAGCGAGCCGACAGGCGGTCGAAAGCCAAGCATACCTCGCGGCGAAAGTCGATGTCCGACGTGCCGCGACGCCAATAGTCGTAGGCGTCTTTGTTGCCAATAGGCCTGCCATTAAGCACCACCTGCGACGTATGGTCGCTCTGCGGCTTCAGCAGCAGAGGGTTCATGTCGGTGTGGCAGGGCACCCCTGCAGCCTCGGCCTGCACGGCCTGCGCACGCCCTATCTCAAGCCCCTCAGGGGTGGCATATGAATTAAGTGCCATATTCTGCGCCTTGAAGGGAGCAGGTCTGTAGCCGTCTTGGCGAAAGATGCGACAAAGAGCGGCTGCCAGCACGCTCTTTCCTACGTCGCTGCCCGTACCGGCAAGCATGACAGGATGTAACCGTTTCATATCTGATAGAGGTGTGTATAACTTGCTAAAACATTCTGATGTCTGAACACGGGAGTGCCCACGGGGTCGCCCTTTGCATTGAACACCTGACAGGCCGTCGGGGGCACCGCACCGAGAAACTGCGTATAGTGGAACTCGTGCCCACGGTACTCACGGCCGTCGAGCACAAAGCGACGGTAGCCTAATGACAGGTGGCGGTCGGCACGACGAGCCGTGATGGTGTAAGGCAGCACGCCGCACATGGGATAGTCGCCGTCGTCAGCGACGATGTTGCGGCACAAATACATCATACCTCCACACTCGGCCACAATACGTCCGCCACGCTCCGCATACTCGCGGATGCTCTGGCGGGTGACAGCAGCACGTACAAGGGCATCAAGGTGCTTCTCGGGATAGCCGCCTGGCAGGTAAAGCAAGTCTATGCCTGCCGGCAAAGGCTTGTCTTCTTCGGGATTGAAGAAGCTGACGTCGGTAAAGTTGTCAAGCACTTCCTGATAGACAAAAGAAAACGACTCCTCGTTCCGGGCGACAAGCACCCGCATGGACTGTTTGTCAGCAGCAGACCGAGCTGCATCGCCCGTCGCCTCGCCGGGAAGCAGACTGCCACTAAGCCGTAGGAGCGCATGCCAATCGACGTGTTCTCCAAGCAGTTTAACGAGGGCGTTACTTTCAGTATCAGTCGAGAAGTCGAGCCCCAGATAACGCGAGGCCTGTTCTAAGTCGACACTCTTGGGCAGATAGCCGAAGCAGGTAAGCCCAATGTCGTCGCAAACCTGTTGCAGCATGGCAAAATGACGCGGGGAGCCCACCTGGTTGAAGATGACACCTGCCACGCTGACATCGTCTCTGAAACGCACAAAGCCCTGCAGAAGTGGTGCCATGGAATAAGCCGCACTGCGGGCGTTCACCACCAATACCACGGGCAGCCCCAGCACACGGGCCACCTCTGCCGACGAGCCTCGGTCGCGATCGTAGCCGTCGAACATGCCCATCATGCCCTCTACGATGCTCACGTCGGCATCTTGCGAATAACGGCTGAAGAGCTGGCGCACATGTTCGGGTGTGGCCATGAACGTATCGAGGTTGACCGATGGCCGACCGCACACCTTCGCATGAAATTTCGTATCAATGTAGTCGGGACCGCATTTGAAGGGCTGCACCCGGTAGCCTTGCTGCCGGAGAAGAGCCATCAAACCCCTGCTGACAGTGGTTTTCCCACTGCCACTCGTAGGGGCTGCTATGAGGAATTGCGTTTTCACAGGTGCAAAGGTAATAAAAAAAAGTCATTTATTCACTATCGGGGACATAAATAATTTGCCCGTCCTCCAGCTCGTAGGCAGTGCCCAGCCGGCGGCCCTGCTGTCCGCCACTCTCCGTGCTCTGCCCGCTTGCCTTATAGGTCTCTATGTTTTTCCCTTTCTTCTGGATGATTTCCATGTTGTCCTTGCCGGGATTCTTTACGATGGTGTAATCCTCCTGGGTGAACACCTCAGTCATGTTCATGTGCATCACCATAGCCACCATCAGCGAGACTGCAAAGACCATGGCCACATCAAACAGATTGACTACCACGCTCAGCGGGTCGTCATCATCCTGCTGCAGAAGGGTTGACTTACGCTTTCTCCTCATAGCCCATGATAAGTGTTTGTGATTCATAGTCAAGCCGGCTGGCATCCTTGGCATACCAACGCGACTTCAACTGCTGGGTGAACAGGCCGATGGCAGAAATGAACAGACCGACCACCGTGGCAGAAAAAACTACCTGCATGTTGTAAGCCATGCCTGCAATGTCACCAGTCGACAATCCCACCAATGCCGGCGACATGGATATGAGCGTACCGATAAGACCTAAGACTGGTCCCAGTTTGGTGAGCAGGCGCGACAGGTTGACGTCTTTCTGTGCCTCGGCTTCAAACTGTGCTACTATATAGTCACTATAAGCCTCGCTTGGCTCATGGCCTTGAAGAATACTGAGATATTTGGCGTAGAGTTCACCGTGACCTTTGCTGCGTCGTGCCATGAACTGCATGTAGGTGGTGCCAAGCAGAATGAGTGCGCGCACGAAGAAGAAAATGAGAAGGATGATGTCGGGAATAAGCAGTGCATTGGCTATTCCAAACAATGCTTTTGAAATAAATTCCATAATGATGTTAAGTATTGATTGATCAGGATTAAATGATGACAGCTGATAGACAATGTCAGTGTGCTGAGTATACATAAGGCCCAGGGCACAAAGAAGAATCTGGAGAAGGAGGAAATATGCCCCAGAGGGGATTTTCTGTGGTGGAGCCACCGCCTCAGCCAACAAGGGCAGCGCCACGGCTGCGACAATGGCAAAGACGATGCCCACCATGAGGAAACTGGTGCCCACGGCCACGAAGATGGTTTGCACAAGCAGATAAAACAGGGCGGGAGGTAGGGCAAAGGCCGTGAAGACGAAGGCCAACTGTGCGACAGCAGACCGCTGCAGACGTGGCAGAGCCAGACACCACACGAGCATCAGCATGGTGTCGAGCGTGATGGCAATAGCAATGTACTGACGCACCTCAGTGGTCTGCAGCCAGGCCGAAAGCGCCGGCTTCGACATCTGGACGGCGTAGCTCAGACTCCACCATAAGCCGACAGCTGTCAGCAGGCTGTAGACCACCCGCCAGCGGCGTTCCACCATACTGAGTCTGAAGGCGCCGACCAAGACTGTGAGTGTGACGAGAACATCAATCATTTCCTTTTTCTCCTCTCTCCTCTTTCCTCTCTTCTCTATGACTTCTCAGACGCAAGGCTATGATGAACAGCACGACCAGTATCAGAGTGCCGAGAAGCAGATGATGGTGATTGGCATCGGCGGTATCAGACGATGGGGGCAGGCTGTCGCCCTCTCGTTGCAGCACCATCGCCTTGCCGCTACCCTGGACTTGCTTCACGTTACTGATCTGACGGTTGTAGCCGTTGGCCTGCTGCTGAGGCAGCTGGGTGGCGACGAACTGCTGCAGCTCGGTGTTGTTGCATACGAAGTCGGTACAGGCCGCCCCAGCCTCCTCGGTGATGTCGGCATGCAGCCGGGCCGTGGCTTTGAGCTGCGTGGCTGTGGGACGCCAGTAACCTTTGCGGGCACTCTCGAGCATCGTGGCTGTCATGGCCTGATAGGCGGCGGGGTTCTTCTTCTGGAAGAACTGGCGCACGCCGAGATGCTGTTCGTCGGCGACATACATGCGGTAGAGGTCGTCATAAAGTTGCGGGTCGACGGCCGAGGGGCGCGTAGCGTTCCAGCCGAAGATGTTGCGGAAGGTCTCGCCAAACATCTGCGCCGTGCCTTCGTCGCCCTTCATCCGCTCGCGAACGAAGACCGGATTGAGCACGGTGGTGCGTGCTTCCACATCGATAGCCTCACGCAAGCCTTGCAAGCGGCGGTTGGCACGGTTGCGATAGTCGGCCATCACAGCATCAGGCTCCTTGCCCGTGAGCGTCTTCACGGCCAGCGACATAGCCCCCGTGAACTCATAGACATGGTCGAGCGACAGCGGTCCCCATGTGTTGCTCTGGCGGGGCTGCACGGTGACGTCGGTGCGCTGCAGGGCAGCCGCAAAGAGCGCCTTCTCACTGGTGCCCCAGTCATCGTCGTCGCCGTATGCGGCGCACATGTTGTTCAGGTAACCGTCAACCAGTTCCTGTCGGTCGGTCCACTTGCCACTGCGTTCAATGTAGTTCATCATGCCCGTGCTGTAGCCATTGTTGGCAGGTCCGAAGACACGTAGCGACGAGAGGCGTCGGGCCCGTTCGGGACTGATGCCGCGGTCGATGAGTTCGCGCTCCTGAGCCAGCGTGCCCTCACGCACCTTGTTATTATCTTCGTCGAGTTCTGACACCAGACGAATGGCCTCGGTGATGAGCTCCAGGCGTGACTTGGCAATGTCGCGCAGCTGTCCGCTGATCTGCACCACCACGTCAATGCGTGGTCGCCCCAGTTCAGACGAAGGCACCACGCGCAGCGAACCAATGCGCCCCTGCGTGTCGCGCTCAGGTTCTACGCCGAGCATCCACAGTGCCTGCGCGATGGTGGCGCCACCCGTAGCAATGAACTCGCCTGCCCAGAAGGTGTAGCTCACCTTCTCGGGGTAGTCGCCGTGGTCTTTCACATAGCGTCGCAACGTCTCGTCGGCCAGCCGTCGGCCGTCTTCCCACGCTTGTTCATCGGGGGTATTGTCTGGATTGATGCTAAACATGTTGCGCCCCGTTGGCAGCACATTGTCGTTCAGGATGGGATCGCCGCCTGGCGCAGGTGCAATGGAGCCGCCGTTGAGTGCTCGCACCATGTTGTCCAGTTCGGCCCGAGTGGAGGCCAGCAGCAGTTGCTTGATACGCGGCCACTGCGCAGGGTCGCTATTCATGGCGCGGGCCGTCTGCGTGAGTTCCTCTTCAGAGTAAGCTTTGCCCAGGGTGTAGTAGGCTCCCTGCATCTTCTCGTTCATCAGTTCCTCTAAGTGGGCATCGATGCGCTCCAGCTCTTCCTGCGACAGCGGTTTGCTGAGCGCGCTGTCGATACCGAGAGCACGGTGGAGGCCCGACTCTTTTATTTGAGAGAAGAGGGCAGAGAGTTGAGATTTATTGGCACCAGACAAGGCCTTGTGAAGCTGTTCATGCAGCTTGCCATACTTCTGGTGCATGCCACTCTCAGCGTATGGCGGCGTCAGATAAGTGACAAGGGCTGCATTGGAGCGGCGCTTGGCAATGATGGCCTCGCCGATGTTGCCCGTGGTGTAAAAATAGAAGTGGGGCGTGGAGCCCACAAGCTGCTGACTCCAGTCCTCGCGACGCATGCCGGCATCGCGGCCCGGCGTGTACTCCAGGTTGCCGTGGGTGCCAAAGTGGATGAGGGCGTCGGCTCGGAAGCCACGTTGCATGTATAAATAAGGTGCAAGATAGCTGTGAGGCGGAGCCACGTCGACACCGTGCACCACCTTGAAGTCGTCGTCGCCCAAGGCGGGACGCGGCTGTGGGAACAGCAACACGTTGCCATAGCGCAGGCAGGCCACGGCCAGACTGTCGCCACGGCTGAGCAACTGGCCAGGGGCGTCGCCGTAGCGGCTGACCACCTCAGCATATTTGTCAGGCGCGAGCACCTCGCCGGCCCACGCCTCATACTGCTTACGACTGAGCCACAACGGATGCCCCTCGCGCAGGTATTGCTGTTGAGCGCCGGCGGCGTAGGTGCCCAGCACCTGCCCTTCGCGCTTCACCTCGCTGGCGAACGCGCTGAGCGTCGACGGCAGTCCGCTGACGTCGTAGCCCTCCTGTTGCAGACGGCGCAGGAAGTTATAGAGCGAGGGTACGACCTCCATGCCGCTGGCCAGCAGGGCATCCTTGCCAGGCCGCTTGAAGTAGGCAATAGCCACGCGCTTCTCGCTATTGGGCTTGCTGCGCAGGGCCATGTAGTGAGTGAGATAGTCGCAGAAGGCCGTGCATCGCTCCACCTCGATAGTGTGCATCAGATAGCCACGCGGCGAAGGGTTCTGCGTGGCAATGCAGTAGGGTGCGATGGCACCATCAATCTCCGGAATGACGATGCGAGCGTTCTTTGAGCCGCCCGACATGGGTTTGTGGGCGTCCATCCAGTCGTCGTGGGTCGACGAGAGAGGGAAGGGCGCAAAGAGAGGGATATTCTGTTCGCTGAGCCAGTTGACCAGCGTGTCGTTGCCTATGCGGCCCATCGCCATGAAGACGATGGCATCGGGGTGCAATTCGTGTAGCAACCGCTCGCGCTCAAGGCCAGAGGCTGTCAGCGGATAGACATTGAAACCACGCTGGGTGAGCATGGTGATGAGCGTGTCCACATGCTGGCGGTTGCCCTCCATGGGGAAGGTGATGCCCGAGATGAGGGCCAGGCGGGCAGCACCGGGGTGATAGAGACCACGGGCTTTCAGGTAGGTGGTCAGTTCGTCGGTGGTTTTGAAGTAGCGCCCATACTCGCGGTGGTAGAAGCAGTTCTCTACCTTTTCGCCTGGGGCGGCGTAGTCCTGGTCTCCCCAACGCCAAGGCGTGGCGAGGTGGCGCAGATAGCGCAGGCCATTGCGCATATTCTGCGGACTCTCGTTGTCGAAATATTGTTGCAGCGTGGCTACCTGCTCGTCGGTGAGGTTGTGGTTCTCTACAAAGTCGTTGGAGCGCAGAGTCTTGGTGAACACGGGCACGCCTTTCTCCGCCACCCGCTTCACCTCGCTGACCTGCTCGTCGGTGAGAAAGATGCGACGGGCGTAGATAATGATGGCGTCGTAGCCCGAGAGGCTGCGCATGTCATCGGCCTCAACACAGTCGATGCTAATGTGGCGCGAGTCGTTGCTCAGCACGATGTCGGCCTGCTGGGCCGGCAGGGCGTTGACAACGAGGATACGGGTGGGGGCCAGCCAGTGCCGGTAACTAAGATAGCTGGCCAAAAGCACAACAACTAACAAGCCCAAAAAGATAAAGATACTTTTTTTCACGGCTTATTTTGCTTTCCTGATATAGAGGTTTTGTATTTCGGGCACTTCACCAAGGCCTTCAATACTGAGCCGGACGCTAAATCCCTCACGCTCCAAAGCTTCGCGCCACTCCACCGAGATGTCGTTGGTGGCATGGTCGCCGGCCACGAAGAGCAGCGGCACAAGCGTCACCACTTTTGCACGCTGCTGCGTCAGTCTGGCTGTGACGGTCTGAAGCGTGGGATACCCCTCGATGGTAGCCACGTGGTAGTTGTCGTGACCTGCGGCAGCCAGCATATAGTCGAGCTGTGAATAGAGCGCCGTGGCAGGTCCTTCGGTGCCATGGCCCACGAATACCACGTGCTCGCGCTTCTTCCGCTCAGCCTTGTGGCGGGCCACCAGCAGCTGGCATACCTGCTGCGCGTCGTCTACGGTATAGAGCAGCGGGGTGCCCACCTGAATATCGTCGAAGAAGGGGCGCACCTGCTCCACCTCGTTGCGCAGGCGCTGCATCTCTATGCCATCGATGATGTAGGTGGGCTGCACCACCACACGCCGACAGCCCTTGGCCCGCAAGCCGAGCAGTGCGTCGGTGACCGACGGCTTCACGACGCCACGTTTCGCCAGCCGGCTGGCCACAATGCGCGACGTGTAGGCCTCGGCAAACTCATAGTCAGGAAAAGCCTGCCGGGCCTTCTCGTTGATGGCGTCGATGGTCTTTGCGCGCGTCTCGTCGTAGGTAGTGCCAAAGTGAACCATCAACAATGCTTGGCGCTCCTGGGCATGGAGCGCCAAGCCCAGGAGCGCTGTCAAGAATACAAAGAATGTGCGTTTCATCATTTTCCCAACCTTACTTGACCACAGTGTAGGAATCCTCCTCCACAACGCGAATCTGCTCGAAGTAGTAGCCCTCGGCCAGCTTGACGCCTTCAGCGACATGGCCCGTGGCCACGTCGTAGATGTAGACACAAGGCTGAGCGGCGGCAGTGTTCACACCGAAGTAGACCTTGTTCTCTTTCTTCACAAAGGCCGAGCGCTGCGAGAAGCGACCGCTGCTGTAGTCGATGTCGCGGCCAGCAAACTGCATGCGCGTGCGGGTTTTGGTGTTCAGGTCGACTACGCTGTAGTAGTGGCTGTAGCTGTCGATAGCGTTGGCTATCTTGGTGCCGCCCTTGCCGTCATCTTCGGTCACATTGTCATTGCGCGAGTAGGTGAACACCTTGCCATTGCCAAGATACTGCACGGTGAGCAACTTGCCATCAGCATTGGCAAAGCCATTATAGCCCTTTTCGAAATCAGTCTCGCCCTTCTTGATGCGCAGCAGCTTACCCATTTCCTTCTTGTCCACGTTGTCAAAGGCAGCCAGATAGAGATTGCCCTGCTCGTCGAAGAATGTCGTCTGCTGCAGCAGTTCGCCGTAGGCCGAACCGGTCATCTCGTTGGCCTCAGTGTTCACGAATTCCTTCTCCATCTTCATGGTCGAGCCATTAAACACAGCCACGTGGAAATAGTCCTCATTAGAAGCGTTCTTGCCCTTGCCCTTCTTGCTGTAGTAGAAATAGAACACACGGTCGTCGCTCTCACGATAGGCCACGATACCGGTAGTGGTGAGATTCTCCCAACCCTCAGCCACAGCAATGTCGGTGGTGCCCTCGCTGAGGATGCGCATGTCGTTGGTATCCAACTTAGTCCACACTACGTGCTTCTTGTCGCCATCGGCAGCCATGAGCAGCAATGTGTTGTCGTTCATCCAGGCATGAGCATAATTGCGGGTGCCAAACTTGTTCTGTCCGAACACCTGCTCCTGCACCACCTGCACACGGTCGTTCTTGAACTCGAACTTGGTGAAGCGGTCGGCCGAGAAGGGCACCTGATAGTAGTACTTACCCTTGAGGATGGTCTCCATAGAGTAGGTAGCGTTGATCTCGCTGCCCTCAGCCATGAAGTTCACCTCGGGGCCGGCGGTAAGCGAATCTACACTGTGCATGATGGTGGTCACTTTGCGGGCCATGCCGCCCTGCTGGCCGACGGTGACGGTGAGGTCGAAGTGGTAGGGTGTGACAACCTCGGTCTGCGGTTCGTTCTTGTCGTCATCGTCGTCGGAGCACGATGTCAACGTGGCGCTGCCAAGCATGAGGGCAGCCATCAAAGTGAAATAGAAACTTAATTTTTTCATAACTGTTTTTTTAAAATGTTTATTTTTATTGTTTATTTATTCTCATCAACCATGAACTGTGAAACTATGAACCATGAATTAAGAAGCGGAACTTAGCGAAGATGGCTCGTCCGGGCTTCTGCAGCTTGTAATTGTCGTAGAGCGTGGCATCAAGCAGGTTCTGGCACTGCAGAGAGAGACTGTAGCGCTCGCGGTGCCACGAGTAGGTGACGTCAGCCCCCACGATGTGCTTCGTCGGAATGCGTGCCTTAGTGTCGGCCCGCCCGTAGTTGGCCCACGAGAGATAGAACCAGTGCACCCACTGATAGTCGGCCCCGAGACGCAGACGGTCGCCCTTCTGCAGCAGGTCGGCCAGCGAATAGTGCACCTCGCCCGAGGCAAAGATCCACGGCCGGTTGGGCACGTGGTTATTGAACGTCACTGATGGCTTGCCGTCGCTCTTGTAGCGCTGGCGGTCGCGGGCGTCCTGCCAGCTCAGGTTGGCCACCACCTGCAGGCGCTGCCTCCAGTCGTAGCGCAACTCGCCCTCCAGCCCCTTGATATGCACTGACGGCACGTTGACATACTGCATGGTGCCTTCCTTCTCCGATATCTGCGTCTGGATATAATCCTCGCTGTATCGCAGGAAGCCGTTCACCTCATAGCTCAGCGTATGATCGTGATGACGCAGGGTGCCAAAGAGGCCTACATTCACGTTGTTGCTGCTTTCGGGGCGCAGAGCCATGTTGGCATAAATGGTAGTGCCGTTACCCAGCAGCTCGCGAGCCAGCGGCAGACGGATACTGTGCTCATAGCTGGCCTTCACGGCCAGGAGCTCCCGCCACTGGAAGCGCGTTCCCACGCCGTAGCCCAGGTGGCTCTTGGTGCTACTGCCCATCACGTCGCGCGAGCCGGTGACCGAGGCTATGTCGGTCTGCTCCACACTGAGGTGGTTCATGTAGTTTTTCAGGAATACGGTGTTGTTCATGCGACCGTCGAGCAGCATCTGATTGTAGCTCAGGCCGAAAATATGCTTGGCCAGCACGTCGTTCGACGGCTCAAACGTCTTGTCCACCTCGTCCCAGCGATCGTTACCCGTGCGGTTCAGGGCGTAGTTCAGATTCAGCGAATGTTGTGAACGGGCGTCGTCGGGAGTGTCGAAGACGTAGTTAAAGTCGGTGCGCACCAGCGTCAGCGGACGGCGATAGTGGCGCAGTGTGCGCTCGCGGCCCGTCAGCTCATTGCGTCCGCTGTAGGTGTAGTTGCCGTTCCAGTCGTACTGCCGGAAAGCCGTATCGGTGGTCACGGTGTGATCCCATGTGTGGCTTAACTGCGCGTTCAGACTGAGTCCTCGCAGCAGCAGGTGTTCTTTGCGGTAGTTGGCCCCCACACTGACGGCATGCCCGTTACGCTCGGCCATACCCACGGGCGGAATCTGTATCTGCTTGGTCTGCAGTTCCTTGTCGGTCTTGCTCACCGAGGCATGCACAAACAGCTCGTCGGCCCACCATTTGCCCGTAACGCCCACCTCTATTTGCCCCATCACCGACAGGTAGGCGTCGTGAAAACGCCTGCGTTCCGAAGGCAGGAACTTACGCTCAGCCTCGTTCCACACCTCCACCTCCTTCATCATATAGTCGTTCTTCGAGTAGTTCAGTCCGAAGGTGGGTCTGAAGGTGAGCCCGTTCTTCATCACATATTGTGCATTGAGGTCGGCGCGATGGGTGTGGAAAGAACCCGCGCCGTAGCTCACGTCGAGATAGTTCTGACGGCGGCGGTTGGTCACTATATTGATGGCCCCGCCCAGGGCGTCACTGCTGAGCCACGTGGGCACCACACCTTTATAAATCTCTACATGGTCAATGAGACTGACGGGCAGGTTTGCGAGCGTGACATTAGAGCCGCGCGTATCGAGGGGCACGCCATCAATAAAGTAGCGTATGGCATTGCCCGACATACCGTTGATTGACAGGTCGAAGTCGGAGCCCAAACCGCCCTCCTCGCGCACCTTCACACCAGCCGTGCGGTCTATGAGGTCGTTTAGGTTGCTCATCGAGGCGACCAGCGAACGCACGTCGATGGCGTTCACGGCCAAGGCTCCTTCGCGCAGGCGCTGCGTCTTCGACTTGCCTACGACGGTGACATCACCCAGCCGTACCGAGTCGCGCATCTGGCTGCGACGAGGTTTCTGCGCCGCGGCAGTAAGAGCCATAAGCAGTATAAAATACAGAATAAGGTGTCGGCGGCTGTTGGTCATGGCTGTTGGTCGGCTTCTTTTATTTTGTCGATGATAATCTGCTGAATAGCGGGCACGTCGAGCACGCCGCTCGTCAAAGCACGCACACTGTAGCCCTCGGCCTCGAGCGTCTCTCGCCACGCCTTACCCACAGTGCGTTTGGCATGTCCGCCCCCCACCATCATCAGCGGCATGAGCACCACGCGCTTGCTGCCGCTCTGCAGCAGCAGCTGCCTGACATCCTGCATCGAGGGATAACCCTCGGCCGTGCCTACATGGCAGTTGGCATAGCCCTCATGCTGCAGCACGTAGTCAGCCAGACAGAGCACGGCATCGTCGGCCCCGTTCTTGCCACGGGTCACAAAGACGCACTGCTCGCCGTCATCCACCTGTGCTGCCTGCACCAGTAGCGGCATTACCTTTCGGCAGTCGTCGGGCGTATAGAGTAGCGGTGTGGTGGTCTTCACCTCAAAGAAGCGGTAGCGCATGGTGTCAATCTGCTGCTCCATGATGCGGGTGGTCTTGCCCTGCAGCAGCTCGCCGCTCACCACGATGACGCTGTTGTAGCCGTCGGCCTCGAGCTGCTGCAGGGCGGTGGTCACCAGAGGATGCACACGCCCTGTCTGCCGGCGCATGGCTGCCGCCGTGGCACGCGACGTAAACGCCTCGCGCACTTCTACACCGGGAAAGGCCCGGCGTACGCGGTCTGTCAGGGCATCGGAACTCACGGCACGTGCACTGTCGTCCAGCGTGCCATAGTAGGTCATCAGGATGGCCTTCCTCAGTTCGGGCACTTGCCCATCGGCAGGAGAGGCTGATCCACACACTGACATTGCCGCCAAGAGGACAGCAGTCAGCCAAAGCTTCATTTTGTTCATGCTTCCTATGTCTGTCGCAGCTCTTTTCCCGGAGCTGACGACCGTTAATTATTGTGTGCGACATGGCAGGTTTCCTGGCTTCCGCCTGAAAGTCCGCCTTCCCGATTTTTCTATCAGTGGCTGGTTTGGACTTTCCAAAAGACGGTTACAGTAGCGGGCACTGCTCAGGTGTTTCACCTGATTCCCTTTTAAGCAAGGAGGCGTGGCAGCCTCGGTGCTTCACCAAATCGGGTGCAAAGGTACTACTTTTTTTCCTTAATTGCAAATTATCCGCAAAAAAAATCAGCGCAACCGCCGACGCAAATACCTGACTGACAGCACCAGCCCCGTCAGCGAGACGGCCGTGCCGCCAAGCAACAACAGCCACATCACCACTGAGCGCAGCACAGGTCGGTCAGCAAAGAAAGCGGTGTTGAGGGCATGCATTCCTGTATACATCCATTTGCCAGCCCGCCGGTTGTTGTTGTAATATCGGCAGGCGCCATTCTTCGGATTAATATAATAGGTGTCGCCGTCGGCATTGTCTGTCGTCACCTTATACACGGGCAGGGGCAGCTGTTGCTTCTGGCTGACATAATAATCGTCGTAGGCACGAAGCAGCACGGCCGAGACGCTCACATCCTTCCCGTAAGCCTGCTGCACCATGTCCGTGCAGCGGGAAGCATTGAGCACGCTGCGATGTGGGGCTGTCTGTGTGGCGTCCACCAGATAGTCATCATCTGCCGTCATCACGTGGTAATAGGGCACGCCGCCCATCTCCACCATGTCCAGCCGCTTCACGTCGGCCGAAGCCAGCACGCTGCCTGCCGGGAGCGTGAACTTCTGCTTGCCGACCTCTTGGGCATAGACATCCTTGGCACTGTGTTCGCCACGCACGGGCCAGATGAGCTGCGGCGCATCGGCCAGCGACATGAAGCCGCTGAAGATCCATGTTAGCACAAAGAGGCCGAAGGCAAGCCCCAGCAGGTGGTGCCAGCGCAAGATGGGTTTTGCGTAGGGCGACAGTCGCCTGCGACGGCGGGCAACAACAGCGGAGCGAACGCCTACGACGAGCCCCGCCAGAACCATCACGATGCCTGCGCCCGACAGCCACAACACCACGCTGGTCCAGGGCTGGCGACCCGTGGCCCGCAGCTTGGTGATATATATCCAGTGGGGAATAGCCCCCACCCACGCCCAAAAGCGGCTGCGACTGTCGGTAAGCTGCAGGGCACGTCCTGTGCGCGACGACACGTAGAGTTCACCGCCCTTCCCGTCGTTGAGGGCGTAGTGATAGACGGGGAATTCGCGGAATGGCATGGCCCCGATGAGCCACACGTCAATCTCGCTGAGTGTGTCAATCAGGGTGGGTGCAGACGCCGTCCAACGCTCAGCCACCTGCATCAGAGCCTCGTCGGTAAGACGTGTGACCGGCATCCCAGAGGCGAGGTCACACATATTATCGTCTTTGTCGAAGCCTACCGTGCGGCCAGCCACTTGCTCTATCGAAACAGTCGACGATGAGCGTAGAGCAGCAGCATACTCCCCTGCAACGATGCTCTCTGCATGCTTCAGCCGATCAGCTGCCGGAAGGCTTGGATAGCCATGGTACATCATCACCATGCCCGAGAGGAACCACATGAGGAAAAGGATACTGAGCATGGTGCCCAGTATCCTGTGAATGGTCAAAAAAATTTGTGTGTGACTCATTGAAAAGCCTATTGAAGATTGAAGCAGAAGACTTACATGTCAAACGTGGCCGAGAAGCGCACGTTGCGCCCCTCCTCAGGCACATAGCCCGTGGTACTGACGGCATACATGTAGTAGGTCTTGTCGAAGATGTTGTTGAAGTTCAGCTGCAGTTTCCACGTCTTGAAACGGTAGCTCACCATGGCGTTGCAGACGGCGTACGGGTCGAACGTCATCGTGTTGGCAGCGTTCACATAGACCTTGCTCGACGAGTTGAACCCCACGCCGGCTTTCAGCCCGCGCAGAGCGTGGTCGAAGTCGTAGAACACCCAGCCGTAGGCCATGTGCATGGGCGCATGCTGCAGATAGTTGCCGGCCTGTGTGTTGGCGGCATACTCGGTCACAGAAAACTCGCGTAGCTTGGCAATGGTGAGCGAGTAACCGGCATCGATGGTCAGCTGGTCGACGGGCATGGCCGTGAAGCTGAGCTCCAGACCCTTTGAGTCGGCACGCCCCACCTGGCCCGAGACGTTGTACTCTGTGCCGTCGATGGTGTGCTTGCCCAGGTTCTGCACCATGTTGTTTTTCACGATGTAGAAAGCCGAGAAGTCGGCCTGCAGGCGGTTGCCGAAGCTGATGTGCGAGCCAACCTCAAACTGATGTCCCGAGATGGGCTTGAAGATGCTGCCGTTCACGTCGCCGCTCAGGCGCTTGCCGCTGTTGTCTACATAGATGTAGCCGTCGCTCACGGCCGTGCGGGTGGGTTTGAAGAAACTGCTGGCCGAAGCGTAGACGTTGACATTGTCGGTGAACTCATAGAGGGCACTCAGACGATAGGTCAGCGCATTGTTGTGCTCACTGGTCTTCGGGTCTTTCTTGACGATGGTCTTGTCGTTGCTATAGGCCATCTGGTAGTTGCGGTGGAAGTGGTCATAGCGCAGGCTGGCCAGCACAGTAAACTGCGGGGTGATATGCAGATAGTCGCCCACCTGCAGGCTGTAGGTCTGCTCCCACTCCAGCGAGCGCTTCTGGAAGGGCACGTCGATGTGGCCCTGGTTCAGCTGCGGTTCGCGCACGCCCAGCAGGGCGTTCTTGCCGGGGCCGCTGGCTGCCGAGCCATAGCTGCTGCGCCAGCGGGGCAGATACATGTTCGAGTAGTTAGCCGAGAAGAGCAGGTCGTGCTTCACCTCGCCGGTGAGTGCCTTTCCGTGCAGTTCCAGCTGGTTCTGCAGCAGGTTCACCTCGTAGTCGAAGAGGAAGCCCGTGCGTTTCAGCGTGTCGGTGTTGATGTAGGTCTTATTATTCCCGTTCATATAATAGTGCTTATAGATGGGCTCACTCGACGTCAGATAGCTCAGGCCCTCGCTGGCATAGTAGCTCAGGTCGTCATAATAATAAGAAAGGTGGTCGACGAGCTTCCATCCGCTATGGCCGAAGAGGTGGGTGTACTTCAGCGAGAGCGTCACGTCCTTGTCGGTCAGGTGGTCCAGCGGGTCGTTGAAGCGTGTGCGGCGGTCGATGTACGAAGGTATGTCGCCAGCCTCCCAGACGGTTTTGCCGTTCAGGTCCTTCACGTCATACTGGAAGTGAGGCTGACCCGTGTCGGTGCCATAATAGTCGTCCTTGGCCTGCGTGCTGAACTGCAGCTTGTCCCAGTCCGTCAGGCGGAAGTCGAGAGCCAGCCAGGCGTTGTAAGCCTTGTTGTCGGTGTGGCGCCAGCCGTCGCCGCCGTTCATCGAGAAGTCGGCACGGAAGTTCACGCCGCGGGCTATGGCGCCGCTGGCACCACCCTCCACCGAATAGCGGCCCCATGAGCCAATACTCATGCCGGCATTGATGTGCTGCCGGGCCGTGGGCTGTTTGTGGATGACGTTCACCACGCCACCCAGGGCCGAGTGGCCGAACATCACTGAGGCGGCACCTTTCAGCACCTCGACGCTCTGCACCGATGCCAGCGAAGTGCTCGGTGCCGACTGGTAGAGGTTGTGGCGCTCGTCGCGTATGCCGTCGTTGAGCAATACGAAGTCAGAGAAGCCGCGGATGGTGAAATAAAGGAAACCGCCGTAGGAGTTGATGGGGCGTATGCCAGTGGTGACGCGGGCGGCATCGTTCAGGTCGCGCAGACCGAGAAGCTCAATCTTGGGGCGCTCCACGCTCGACACGGTGATGGGGGCCTTATCGAGCGGCACGGGCAGTTTGCCCACGTCTGACGGCTGATGGCGGATACTCGAGATGACAACTTCGTTGAGGTGTAGCGTAGTGTCGTTGTCAAGTCCTTCAGCAACGGCACTGCCTGCACACATGCCCATAAGGGCAGCAGCAAAAAGCTTTGCTTTCATAATAAATAGATTTTAATAACGTTAATAATAATCCCCCTGACCCCGGAGAGACAGTTACTTATAAGATAAAGGCAGGTCTCCTGACTTCCCCCAGAAAAGCACGCCTTCCCAATGAACAACAGAAAAAGTAAATCATCAGTGGCTTTGTTGAGCTTCTCAAAATGGAGGTTACAGTAGCGGGCACTGTCCAGGATTTTCACCTGATTCCCTTTTAAAGTCAAGGCCTCAGAGGCCACGACTGCCCAAATCCGGGTGCAAAGGTACAAAGTTTTTTTTAAAATATTATGCATTATTTACAAAAAAATTGTATCTTTGCAAGCAAATTAGTGTTTAAGCGAGTATGAAAGCAAACAGAATCACAGAATTGTTTGGGATTCAGTATCCCATTGTGGCGGGCGGCATGGTGTGGTGCTCGTCGTGGCGACTGGCTTCGGCCGTGAGCAACGCAGGCGGATTGGGTCTGCTCGGAGCAGGCAGTCTGCCGCCGGAACTGCTGCGCGAGCACATCCGCAAGATGAAAGAGGCCACGCAGAAGCCCTGGGGCGTCAACCTGCCGATGATGAACCCGAAGGCCGACGAGATGGTCGACGTCATCCTGAGCGAAGGCGTGAAGATAGTGTTCACCTCGGCCGGTTCGCCGAAGAAGTACACTGCCCGGTTCCACGAGGCAGGCATCAAAGTGGCCCACGTGGTGGCCAGCAGCAAGTTTGCCCGCAAGTGCGAGGAGGCCGGTGTTGACGCCGTGGTGGCCGAGGGCTTCGAGGCCGGCGGCCACAACGGCAAGGAGGAAACGTCGACAATGGTGCTCATACCCGAGTGCCGCCGTGCCACGTCGCTGCCCCTCATCGCTGCCGGCGGCATCGGCTCTGGCCAAGCCATGATGGCGGCCATGGCACTGGGTGCCGAGGGCGTGCAGATAGGCACTCTCTTCGCCCTCAGCCAGGAGAGCTCGGCCAGCGAGGCCTTCAAGCAGCGCTGCGTAGAACTGCAAGAGGGCGACACCATGCTGGCCCTGAAGCGCCTATCCCCCACCCGTCTCATCAAAAATGCTTTCTACGACCGCATGACGCAGGCCGAAGAGGCTGGGGCCACGGCCGACGAGCTGCGTGAGCTCATCGGCTTCGGGGCCACGCGCCGCGGCATCTTCGAGGGCGACGTGGAAAACGGCGAGCTGGAGATTGGCCAGGTGGCCTCGGCCGTCAGTGAGATTAAGCCCGTCAGCCAGATTGTCAGCGAGCTTGTCAGCGACTTCGAAGCCACGCGCCAACGACTGCTGAACATGTAATGTCCGACCCTCATTCTTGTAGAGACCATGATGAATTTTGGCCAGAATTAAGATGATTTTGGCCAAAATTCATTTTATTCTGGCCAAAATTCGCAACCAAGATGCTGCTGCTGCAAAACTGGTGCATATTTTTTTCCTGTTTTTCCTTGCTCGTTTCCGAAATTATATGTACCTTTGCACCCGCAAATTGGAAACCTGCCCCGCCGCGATGGGGCTGGTGAAAGGGAATCGGGTGGAAATCCCGGACAGTACCTGCTGCTGTGATCCTCATTTAAGAGGTCTGCTTGTATAAAGTCACTGGTGATTTTTTCACATCGGGAAGGCCAAAGCAGACTGGGGAAAGTCAGAAGACCTGCCAATATATATATAAAAAGGTATACGCACCGCTCAGGAATAAGCGGCAGCGAAAATAAGCAGTCTTACAAATACAGAATGACACGTCGACTAGGTGTGGCGGCAGCCTTCGTACTGCTGACCGTGAATATGATGGCACAGAAAACTCTTGAAGGCGACAGCCTGCAGGAGGTGGTTGTCACGGGTACCGGCACGCAGCACCTGCTGCGCAATGCGCCCGTACAGACCGAAGTGATTACCAGCCGCATGCTGCGCCAGTATGGCGGGCGCTCCATTGAGGATATTCTCAGCGGTCTCTCTGCCTCGTTTGCCTTCGCCGAAGGCGACATGGGTTCGCAGATGCAGATGAACGGCCTGGGCAACTCATATATTCTGGTGCTCGTAGACGGCAAGCGCCTCCACGGCGACGTGGGCGGCGAGAACGACCTGAGCCTCATCGACCCGCACAACATAGAGAAGATTGAGATTGTTAAGGGAGCCTCGAGTGCCCTTTACGGCAGCGATGCCATTGCGGGTGTCATCAACATCATCACGAAGAAGCACGATGAGGCCCTGCTTGTGGAGAACACCACCCGCGTGGGCAGCTATGGCGACGTGCGCCAGCACAACGGCCTCGGGCTGGGTTCCGGACAGTGGAAGAGCTACACCAACTTCCAGGCTCAGCATTCCGACGGATGGCAGAACACGGCGGTGGAGTGGACGCCCTCGTCAGCAACACCGGTGACTGACTCACGCAACAAGACTGTAAACCGCCACACTAACTGGCAACTCTCCGAACAGCTCACATTTACGCTCAACCCGCAGTTGGAACTATATGCCAGCGGCTCCTACTACCGCAAAGGCATCTACCGTCCCAAAGGCAAATACCCGAAATACGATGTGAAGACCTTCGACATGAAATATCGCAACGCCTCGGCATCGATAGGCGGCAAATGGACCACGGAAAGGAAAGACGTCGTGACACTCGACGTAGACTGGAACAGCCATGCCTACTACCATGCCTTCACCTCGACCACACTGGCTGAAGGCTTCGACGAGACAGGACGCTTTGTGCTCGACTTCCCTTACTTTGCCGGACAACAACTGCTGCAGAGCAACCAGCAGCGCACCATGGCTCATCTGAAAGGCGTCTTCGCCTTGGGCGAGTCCCACCGACTGAGCACAGGTCTGGAAGCCCGCTACGACTATCTGGAGGCACCCACCAGCATTGCCGGCCGCACGGCCAGCGACAACACCGAGGCCCTCTACCTGCAAGACGAGTGGCAGCTCCTTGCCGGACAGGGCACTACCAAGGCTCTCACCCTCACCCCGGGGCTGCGTCTGAACCGCAACGAGGTGTTCGGCTTCAGGCTCACGCCAAAGTTCTCGGCCATGCTGCGACTGGGCACCCTGCGCCTGCGCGCCTCATGGAGCCAGGGATTCAAGACGCCCACACTGAAGGAGACCAACTACCGCTACCTGCGCGAGATGACCACCGTCATCATGTACTTAGGCAATAAGAAACTGAATGCACAGACGTCGAACTACTATTCGCTTAATGCTGAGTACACGCTGGGCGGGCTGAACCTCACGGCGACGGGCTATCTGAACCGCGTAGACAATATGATTACGCTGGTGACCATTCCACGCTCGGAGGCACCGGACGAGTACCGACAGCAGTATGGCGAGATGCTCGACAAGGTGCGTCGCTATGAGAACATGGAGGATGCCCGCACCTATGGCCTCGACTTCAGCCTGCGCTACACCCACCGCGACTTCAGCTGCGGACTGAGCTACAGCTATCTCGACACCGACGCACACGTCTACGACAACACACACGAGCGACTTGAGAAGGTCACTATCGACGGCATGGCCCACCATAAGGGCAGCGTCTTCGCTACCTGGCAACATGTGTTCTCGCCATCTTACAAGTTGGGACTCGGCCTCTACGGACGCTTCTCGAGCAAACGCTACTACCAGCTTGACGGCGACGGCGACGGATTCCATACCTGGCGCTTGTCGACCACCCACGATCTGGGCCACTCGCGCCGGTTCGACTACCGCGTGGAAGCTGGCATAGACAATCTGCTGAACTACTGCGACCGCACGCCCCATGGTCTGCATCTGGGCACCACCACGCCCGGCCGCACCGTCTATGCCACACTGACCGTGCGCTTCAAGGAAGGAAAACGAACAAAATTCACAAATAACTCAAAGTCTAATTTTAAACAAAAACAACAAGATGAAGAAGATTAAGTATCTTTTGATTGCCATGTTGGCAATGATGTCGACAACGACTTTCGTGGCCTGCAGCGACGATGATGACGACAACATCAACGAAAACATCGCCCGCTACCAGAATGAGGTAGACCAGGTGGTACGCTCGCAGAAGAAGAACAACAAGGCCATCCTGCTCGTGGCTTTCGGCTCTACCTGGCAGCAGGCTTACGACGCCTTCGACCTGACCCGCGCTGAGTATGAGAAGGAGTTCGCCGGCTACGACGTCTACCTCAGTTTCTCAAGCGCCATCTGCATCAACCGTGCCCGTGCAGCCGAGAACACCGCTGCCCGCTCGTTCTATGAGCCCAAGTACTGGCTCGAGGCTTTCGGCCGCGTGCAGTATTCTGAAATCATTGTGCAGTCTATGCAGGTCATCCCGGGCGAGGAGTTCAGCCGCGTGGTGAACGCCATGAAAGACTTTGGCAACAACAGCAATGGCGACCTCGACGACAAGTACATGTCGCAGGTAGTGCTGAAGCTCGGCATGCCCCTGATGTACACCGTGCAGGATGCCTCCACTCTGGCCACGGCCCTGGACAACAACTTCTCGAAATACGCACAGAAGGGCGCTATGACCTTCATGGGCCACGGCAACCCCGACGAATATGACACCTACAAGGCCAACGTGCGCTACACCCAGCTGGAGACGGCCCTGCAGAAGCTGAACAAGAACTACTTCGTGGGCACCGTCGACATGGTCGACAACTACAAGGTGCAGGTGCACAAGCGCATGATGGCCAACGGACTGAACAGCGGCAACGTCTACTGCGCTCCCCTGATGTCGATTGCCGGTGACCACGCTCACAACGACATGGCCGACAAGGAGATGATTCCTGAAGGTGTCAAGACATTTGCTGACCTCGAGCCGAACGATGACGGCGAGGTGGAGGACTGCAGCTGGCGCGCCTACTTCGACATGGCTGGCTATAACATCGATGACAACACCTTCAAGGACAACGGCAACGACGCCCTGGTGAAAGGTCTGCTGGAGTACAGCAACATCCGCGCCCTCTACAAGAACCACACCCGCAACGCCGAGACCGTAGACTTCTATCACTCGATGTACCCCGAGGAATAATAAGGTAATGTATAACAGACAACTGATTCTTACAGCAGTGCTCCTCTCAATGGGGAGCACTGCTTTTGCGCAGATACACCGGATGGAGCGTAGCGACAGCGTTGCCCACTCCTACGACCTCAACCCCGTCGTTGTCACCGGCTCGGGCCACCACCAGCGCCTGAAGTCGACAGCCACGCCAGTACATGTACTCTCGTCGCGCGAAATCAGGGAGCAGGGCATCGCCACGTTTGAAGACGCCATGGTGCGCATGCTGCCACAGGTGTCGATGGCACCCTCGTCGATGGGCACCTTCCTGCGCCTCAACGGACTGGGCAACAAGTATATACTGATACTCATTAACGGCCAGAAACTGTCGGGCGACATCTCAAACAACGTGGACCTCTCGCGCATCAACATGGCCCGCGTGAAGCGCATCGAGGTGCTCGATGGAGCCGCCTCGTCGCTCTACGGCAGCGATGCCATAGGCGGTGTAATCAACATCATCACCGACCAGCCCACCAGTCAGGTATGCAGTGTAACGAACACTACGACCGTCAGCGGCGAGGGTAAGCTCACCGAGAGCGTCAACCTCGATATCTACAAGAAAGGCTTCGGCTCCTACACCACCTATACCCACGACCGCGCTGACAGTTACCAAACCTTCACCGAGGAATACGACAAGGGCAGCGCCACAGAGACGCACCCTACCATCGCCCCGCTCTTTACCGGCTACCGCTCGCATCTACTCAGCCAGAAGTTTACTTTCACACCGTCGAGCCATCTGGCCTTCAATGCAGGCATAGACTATAACCACAAGACAACCGACCGACCCAACACCCACCCCGACATCGTCGGCGGCACCGACTATGAGATGCGCTACAAGACACTGCGATGGAACGCGGGCGGCATCTATAAGTTTAATGCCCGCAACTCGCTGCAGGCCGACGTCACCGTCGACCGTTTCCGCTACGGCAAGGAGTACGACGTGGCGACGAAGACCTATCAGGTGGGCGACTACGTGCAGTCGAAGAAGCAACGCAACATTGAGCAGCAGCTGAAAGGCATCTTCCAACTCCTGCCAGGCGGCACCACTATCGTGGGCACTGACTGGCGCCTCGACAAGCTTGTGGCCACCTCGGGCAACATTAATCGCGAGGCTTACAACCTGGCCTACTATGCCCAGCACGAACAGCTGTTCGCCATAGGCCGGGGCACCGTCAAGGCCACCCTCGGCACCCGCTACGACTACCACCAGAACTTCACTAACCACTTCTCGCCCAAGGCCTCACTCATGTACAGCCAGGGAGCCATAAACCTGCGCGCCACCTATAGCGGCGGCTTCCGCGCCCCGGGGCTCGACGAGCTTTTCTATCATTACTTCTCCGTCAACCGCGGCAAGGCCCAGATTATTTTCGGCAACCACGACCTCGCCCCGGAGACGAGCCAATACGTCGCCCTGAATGCCGAATATCGCTCGAAGATTTTGGCCGTCAGCCTCACTGCCTACTTGAACAGCATCAACGACATGGTGGTGCGCCGCGACATCAGCGTCGATGCCGACGCTCTCGCCATGCTGCAAAAGGAGTTTCCCGAGATGACACCCGACCAAGCAGCAAAACTGGAGCGCTATTCGCTCTATCAGAACAGCGACCGCGGCGACGTGAAGGGACTGCAGCTCAACGTGTCGGCCAACATCTTCGAGGGATTCAACCTCTCGGCCAACTATGCCTACACTTACGCCCGCACCAAAAACGGCGAGGAATGGACAACCATGGAGCGTAGCATCCGCAACACGGCCACCATTGCGGCCAACTACCACCGCACGTGGGGACGCTACAGCCTGAACGTCAACCTGAACGGCCGACTACAGTCGAAGACCTACTACACCAACTACGAGGATGCACCGGGTTTCGGCATCTGGAACCTACACACTACCCATTCCTTCAACTGCACCCGCTGGGCCTATGTTGAACCAAGCCTCGGCGTAGACAACATCTTCGACCGCGTAGACCGCCGCACCGACTCTGCCAAGCGTAAGTACGCCCTCTACACTCCGGGGCGCATGCTCGTAGTAGGACTGAAACTGAGATTCAAAAAATGAAACAGATATACACCAAGACCGGCGACACGGGCCAGACCTCCCTCAGGGGAGGTGTCCGTGTGCCGAAAGATGACATCCGCATTGAGGTCAACGGACAGATAGACCACCTGAACGCCCTGCTCGGCATTGTGCGAGCCAATGAGAATGGGTGCTGCAGTGATGCTGTCGCTCTCATCCAGTCGGTACAACGCGAGCTGATGGTCATCATGAGCCACATAGCCACCCCCGACGGCGAGGAGAACCCCAAACCCCTACATACCGACCAACTGACAACCGACATGGAGCAGGCCATCGACCGCCTGACAGCCGACCGCACCTTGGCGTTCGTCATACCCGGTGACACGCTTCCCTCGGCCTTCATCCATCTGGCCCGCACCCAGTGCCGCACCGTGGAGCGCCGTCTGTGGGCACTCCATCGCCAGCACGCCGTCAGCCCTACTGTGCTCACCTTCTTCAACCGCCTTAGCGACTACCTCTTTGCTCTATCATTATAAAAAACAATAACCATGCTGCACGGACACGGCGACGACCTCTACCGCTACAACAACATCACCATGAACTTCAGCTCCAACATCTACAGCCACGCTGACATGTCGAAGCTGAAGCAACATCTCTGTCATCAACTCTCGCTCATCGACTCCTACCCCGAGCCAGAGCCACTCACACTGGCCAAAGCCATCGCTGAGCGGCGCGGAGTGTCTCCAGACTGCATCCTCGTCACCAGTGGCGCCACCGAGGCCATCTACCTCATTGCCCAAGCCCTGCGCCATAGCGGTTACACTCACGCACACATCCTGCAACCCACGTTCAATGAGTATGCCGATGCCTGCCGCATGTTTGGCCTCGGTCTCACCGAAGAAGACGGCAACGGCACCGTCACGTGGCTCTGCAACCCAAACAATCCCACTGGTTCGTTGCATCTCGAAGACGATAGCGCAGACACTGTCTGCACAGCAAGCGAGTTCAGCAAGACTCTCCCTGCAATACGCGTAGTCGACCAATCATACGAGGACTATACCCTCGCCCACCTCATGTCGCCCGCTGAAGCTGTCGCCAAGGGGAATATTATCCAACTCCATTCGCTCACTAAGACCTACGTCGTGCCCGGACTACGCATCGGCTACGTCGTGGCTGCCCCACATCTTATTAATTTATTACGACGCTTCGTGCGCCCCTGGGCGGTGAATGCGCTGGCCATCGAGGCCGGTCAGTGGCTCGTCAGCAACGACGCGAAGGCCATTGCCGACCTGCCCGCCTATCTTGCCGAGGCCAACCGACTGCGCACCATGCTCAACGCCATACCCGGCATCAGCGTGCAGCCCACCCAGACCAACTTCATGCTCTGCCGCATCGAGGGCCACACCGCTGCCGAGCTGAAGGACTATCTGGCCAGCCGCCACGGCATCCTCATCCGCGACGCCTCAAACTTCGTAGGCCTCACGCCCCATCACTTCCGTGTGGCCGCTCAGTCGCCCAAAGAAAACGATGCCCTGACAGCAGCCATCGGTGAGTACCTCCACCCCATTGCTCATCATTAAGGGCCTGAACAAGAGACAACAAAGCCCAAAACGAAACGCAACGAGGGCCCGAACGCGACACGTTCGGGCCCTCGTTGCTGTATAAGCACATGGCATCACACTGCGAATGCTATATGCTTTGTCAAACCATAGTTTGACTTTTCCTGCTTCACACGCTTACAGTTTGGCCAGTTCCACCACCTTGTCGATGGCAGCGCTGAGCCCATCGGGGTTCTTGCCACCAGCCTGGGCATAGTGAGGCTGACCGCCACCGCCACCCTGAATGAGTTTGGCAGCCTCGCGCACCATCTGGCCGGCATTCAGACCATGGTCGCTCACCATGTCGTCGCTCATCATGACAGAGAGCATGGGCTTGCCTTGATGCACCGAGCCCAGCACACAGAGCAGCGGCCCCTCAACGAGGGAGCGCACCTTGAATACCAGGTCTTTGGCTGAAGCCGGCTCCATGGGCAGCACAGCAGTGGCTACATTGACGCCACTAATCAGGCGGGCTTTCTCTACCAGCTGTTTGGCAGCACGGTCGACGGCCTGTTGCTGGAATGCCTCAATCTCTTTCTTCATCGAGTCGTGCTCCTCAATATATTTGCGGATGACACCCTCCAGATCCTTGGCATTGTTGAAGAACAACCTGACGGCTTTCAGCGTGTCCTCGATGTGGTACATCAGTTCCTCGCACTCGCTGCCCGTCTTGGCCTCGATGCGACGCACGCCGGCAGCCACAGAACTCTCGCTGACTATCTTGAACATGCCTATGCGACCAGTGCTGGTGGCATGGATACCACCGCAGAGCTCGCACGACGGACCGAAGCGCATGACGCGCACCTTGTCGCCATACTTCTCGCCAAAGAGGGCAATGGCACCCATCTTATGCGCCTCATCCATGGGCACGTCACGATGCTCGTCGCGCGGCAGGTCCTGACGAATAAGGTCGTTTACCATTCGCTCCACCTGGCGCAGCTGCTCATCGGTGACCTTCTCGAAGTGGGAGAAGTCGAAGCGCAGCGTATCGGGGCTGACGAACGAGCCCTTCTGCTCAACGTGGTCGCCCAGCACCTGCTTCAAGGCATAGTCGAGCAGGTGGGTAGCGGTGTGGTTGGCAGCTGAGGCATCGCGTTTGTCGGTGTCGACGCAGGCCATGAAGTCGGCCGTAACGTCCTTAGGCAGCTGTCGCACGATGTGAATGGTCTGACCATTTTCGCGCTTCGAGTCAATCACTTCGACGGTCTCATTCTCAGAGACGAGCACGCCCTGGTCGCCTACTTGTCCGCCCATCTCGCCATAGAACGGCGTGGCCGTGAGCACCAATTCATAGAACTCGCTCTTCTTTTGCTTCACCAGCCGGTAGCGCAGTATGCGGCACTCATACTCAGTATAGTCGTAACCCACGAACTGCTGCTCGCCGGGCATCAGCTCCACCCAGTCGGAGTTCTCCACCTGCGCCGCATTGCGCGCGCGGTCTTTCTGCTTCTGCATCTCGGCATTGAACTCGCCCTCGTTCACGGTGAACCCATTCTCGCGACAGATGAGCTGCGTCAGGTCGAGGGGGAAGCCATAGGTGTCAAACAGGCGGAAAGCCTCCACGCCGCTCAGCTCCTTCGTGTCCTTGGTGCGCATGTCGTCCATAGCTTTGTCAAGCAGGGCGATACCCTTGTCGAGCGTGCGCAGGAAGGCGTCTTCCTCCTCCTTCATCACGCGGCCGATGAGCAGCTGCTGAGCACGCAGTTCGGGGAAAGCATCGCCCATCTCCTCGATGAGCGTGGGCAGGAGCTTATAGAGAAATGCCTCGCGCTGGCCAAGGAAAGTGTAGGCATAGCGCACGGCACGACGCAGAATGCGGCGGATGACGTAGCCCGCCTTGGCATTGCCAGGCAGCTGGCCGTCGGCAATGCTGAACGAGACAGCACGCAGGTGGTCGGCGCAGACGCGCATGGCCACGTTGATATCGTTCTGTTCCTTCGTGATGGGCGATTCCTGCTCCTCCTCGAATGTGACATAGCGCAGACCTGTAATTTCCTGTTCGGCCTTGATGACAGGCTGGAAGACATCAGTGTCATAGTTGGAGTGCTTGCCTTGCATCATGCGGACCAGGCGTTCGAAGCCCATGCCCGTGTCGATAACGTTCATGGCAAGCTTCTCGAGCGAGCCGTCAGCCTTGCGGTTGAACTGCATGAACACGAGGTTCCAAATCTCGATGACCTGCGGGTCGTCCTTGTTCACCAAGTCGCGGCCGCTGATGCCGCTCTGCTTGCGCTGCTCAGGCGTGCGGCTGTCTACATGAATTTCCGAGCAGGGACCACAGGGACCCGTGTCGCCCATTTCCCAGAAGTTGTCGTGTTTGTTGCCGTTGATGATGTGATCCTCAGGCACGTGCTTGGACCAGAAGCGGGCAGCCTCGTCATCGCGGGGTATGTTTTCTTCGGGGGACCCCTCGAACACTGTGACATAGAGGTCCTCGGGGTTCAGTTTCAGCACGTCGACCAGATACTCCCAGGCCATGTCGATGGCGCCTTCCTTGAAGTAGTCGCCAAACGACCAGTTGCCCAGCATCTCGAACATGGTGTGGTGGTACGTGTCGTGACCCACCTCCTCCAGGTCGTTGTGTTTTCCGCTGACACGCAGACACTTCTGCGTGTCGGCACGGCGGCGCGGCTCGGGGTTGCGTGTGCCCAGGATAATGTCTTTCCACTGATTCATGCCGGCATTGGTGAACATCAGCGTCGGATCGTCTTTCACTACCATCGGTGCCGAGGGCACAATGGCATGCTGCTTCGACTCGAAAAACTTCTTGAAGGAGTCGCGAATTTCTTTTGCAGTCATCATATTCTTGTTGTTTTTTACCTATTTCTTTGAATCAGAACACTTTTAGCGTGCAAAATTAGTGTTTTTTTTGCAAAAAAAAGAAGATTTCAGTCAAAACGTTTGTTTTTTTGTTTTCTGCCGGGGAGAAAGCGTCAGCCATAGACACAAAAAAAGAGGCCTCGCTCACTAAGGGATGAGCGAGGCTTCCTTCTGAATGCCTGTCAGAAACGGCTTGGCAGCGAGTCTATCTCATTTCCTTCGACGTCTGCTGTGTGCCGTCGCTGTAGACGCGCTTCACCACAACCACCTGTCCACTGCGGACAGGAGTCAGCAGACGCTGACCGGAGGTACTGTAGATTTCCTCACTCACCACATAGCGGCGCTGCTGCGTGCCGTTGATACCTGTGGTCACCACGTTGCAGTTCAGCAGGTACGACTTCGAGCGACTGCCGAGTTTGGCCGTCATGATGAGCTGGCCCGAATACGGACTGTTGAATATAACACTGTTGCCGCTGATGGCTACAACGTCGGCCGAGGCAGTCCATTCCACACCTTCGGGGACACCGATTGCGAAATCGCCGGTAATGTTGTCGTAGGTATCGTCGGCAGCAGGCGTCACTATGGCAGCATTGAGGCGTGCAGCATCGTTCAGCACACTTTGCAGCACAGGCAGACAGAAGTCGTCGGCCACGAAGGCCTCGCCCATGACATCGGCCGTCAGCTCGCCCACTTTGGCATCCTTTGCCACCGAATCGTAGGCGAAGACGCCGCTGATGGCTGGCATGTAGAAGCAGTTGGTGGCCGTGTTGCCGCCCTCCACGTCAGAGCGCCAGTTCTTGATATTCGTCGGGTCGGTGCCGATGATATTGCCTATGCCGCCCAACGTATCACAGCTTTCCTCGAACGCAAACTCAGCATTGCATACCACGCGGCCTGCGTTGTAGCAGTTGAAGAGCTGCGTGTTCGGATTGTTCAGCTCACCCGTGTTGCTGTTCACGTTAGAGGCAGAAGGCATACCTACCAGGCCGGCCACGCGGGTGGCACCAGTGATGGTGCCCGTGTTGTAGCAGTTGGTGAACTTCGAAGCGCTGTGGCCTGCCAGTCCGCCCACGCCATAGCCCATGCCACTGTAAGCACCTGGCTTGCTGCCATTGCTGGTAAGCGTGAGCGAGATGTTGCCTGTGTTGAAGCAGTTCTCCACTGTAGCAGACTGTGTGCCGTAGCCCACAATGCCGCCTGCGCGGTTTTGCGAGGCAGTGATGGTGCCCTCGTTCCACGAGTTTGTCAGTGTGGCAGTAGCTGCACCCATGGTAGCCACGATGCCACCCAAGCCCCAAGTGCCGGTTATCTCACCCTGGTTATAGCAGCTGTCGATGACGGCATAAGCCGTGGGATAGGTCACCACGCCGCCGCCTTGTCCGTTGCCGGCAAAGACGTCGCCTTCGTTCCAGCACTTCTTCACCACGAGGTAATCAGTTTCGTTGAAGGAACCTACGCCGTAGCAGAGCAGTCCGCCCACATAGACGGTGTTGTCGACCATGACGCTACCCGTGTTGTAACAGTTGGTGAAGCGGGAGCCCGGGGTGAACTGCACACTCAAGCCAGCCGTATAGGTAGAAGTGACCGATGTAGGCGAGTTAGAATAGATGTCGCCCGAGTTCCAGCAGCTGTCGGCAATGATGGCCGGAGAGTTGGCCGTGGCAACGCCCGTCAGCCCCGATGTCATAGAAGCAGCCATGATGTCGGCCGTGTTCCAGCAGTTTTTCAGCACCAGCTGCGTGCCTTTGGCAGCACCCAGATTAGCTATCAGACCGGCCACCCGTCCGGGCTTCACGCTTGCCGTGGTGGCAGCCATCTCGATGGTGCCCTCGTTCCAGCAGCCCGTATAGGTGGCATTGGCCGACACCGACACCAGACCGCCCACATTGGCCGCGGCCGACGTGGTGGTGGAGTGGATGGCGCCCTTGTTGTAGCAGCCTTCCAGAGTGACGTCGCCGCCAACACTATAGGCGAAGCCGCCCACATTGGTGCCGCTTGAAGTAATGTCGCCCTCGTTGCCACAATTCAAGAAGTATGCCCCGGCATAGGCTGTATTGACAAAGCCAGCCGAGTAGTTGCGTATAGAGTTGACGTTGATTTTGTTGACGCAGTTGGTAAACGTACCATAAGCCTTACCCACAAATCCAGCCACATAGTGAGCCACTGGCGTGGTCTGCTGGCTCTCGATGTCGCCAGCCAGCGTCAGGTCGTGGATATTGGCATCGGCTCCTGCGATGTCGATAGCGGCTTCGTAGGCTTTGACGGCCGTATAGCTGATGCCAGAAATGGTCTTCTGGTTGCCGTCCAAGTCGCCTTGGAAGGCGGTAATCTGGTCATAGGCCAGCGGCTTGAAGTCAATGCCCTCGAAGCTGAAGTCGTTCATCACCTTGACATACTTATCTTTGAACGACTCACCGCACAGGGCCATGTAGTCGGCCAGCGTGTTCCAGTCGGCAGCCTTGCTCAGCTGGTAAGGGTTATCCTTGGTACCCTCGCCTTGCAAATCGAGCACAGGCTTCTTGGCAAGAGCGATGATGCGGAGGAAGTCGCTGCTGCTGATGACCAGCGTATCGTTGGTCACCGCACTTACGTTGGCAGGTACCGTAATGACATTGTCACTCAACGTGAAATCGGTGTTCTGCGTCAGCGAGGCGTCGGAACCCTCGGGAAGCGACAGCTCTACGGCGCTGCTCAGGTCGGCAACAGTCTCGCCGGAAGCTACCTTGACCAGCACGGTGCGGGCCGTGAGCACCTTGGCTTCGCCGGCGAAAGCTTTCAGCGTGGGGTACATGCCGGCATCAAACTGCCATATATCAGTGTCGAAGCCTTCCAAGGCACTGCCGCTTGTCAGCTGACTGGTCTCCACGCCTGTGGTGCCCTCCAGTTCCTTGTTGCCGTTGGCCTTCCAGGTGATGAGCTGTGCATCCCAAAGGTTGCCAGCCACTTGACCTGTCGGGTTCTCGTTGCCGCCGATGGCTCCCACCAAAGCGAAATCGCCAGCAAAGACGTCGCCCAGATTGATGTTGTTGAGAGCATCGAAGTTGCCCGAGATACTACCGAAGATGCCTCCTACCTTACCGTTGGGCGCACTCACCATGCCATAGTTCACGCAGTTCTGCACCGCAGGCTGCAGGGTGGCCAGCGTAGAGGTGGAGCAGGTGCCGCTGATGCCGCCGGCGAAGTTCATGCGCCGGTAGTCGCCGCTCACGGCGGGGTCCATAAACTCAGAGAGTTTCTTCACGGCCACCTGGCCGGTGTTGGCGCAATTCTCCGTTCGCCCGTAGGTGGTGCCCACTATGCCGCCTACGTCCATGTAGCCGGTATAGATGTCGCCAGCGTTGTAGCAGTTGCGTATGATGCTGTTGGCCACGCCTTGCCCACAAATGCCACCAATCCAGCAGCTGAGTCCGTTGACGGTGGCGTAGTTGCGGCAGTTTTCAATGAGACCATAATTATAACCCACGAGAGCTGCCGAAGTAGCCCAGAAGCGCAAATCGGCATCATCGGCAATGGTGAGGTTGCGCAGCACGCCCGTCTCACCCAGACGTCCGATGAATCCGGCATAGGCGCCACGGTCAGGACCGCTAACGCCAGTCTCAGGTGTGCCAGTGCCGTCGGCAAAGTGGTCAACGGGCTCTGCATTTTCTTTCCACACCACGCGATTTAAGTACATGTTGTGGATGGTGAATCCACCGCCGTCGAACACACCGCCGAATTTGCTGCTGGCCCTTCCGCTCTCACTATTGGCGCAAATGCCAAGGAACTCAGGGGTCTTCTCCAAGTCGATGTCATTCATCATGCGGAAGTAGATGCCATCGAAGAGAATGTCGTTGACGGTGGTGTACACCGACAAGTCTACAAGATCCTGCTTGGTCTTGATGAGGTGCGGATCATCCTCGGTGCCACTACCTGCAAAGGCTACGGGCGCCATCTTGATGGGTATGAAGCGATTGACAATACCCTCGCAAATATAGACAGAGTCTGTGCCGAAGTCTGTCGGCGTCAGCACGTTGCCCTCGATGACCGAGAAGTTGCCTTTGCTGACGAGCTGGCGGTCGACGACATAGCCAACCTCGATGCCTTCCATCTTGCTGATGGTGGCGGCATGAGGCATATAGTTGACGTCGCCGTCCATGAGGATAGCCGTGGCACCAGACTTGGCGGCCACAGACTGCTCCATTCCCTTCAGGCGCGGATAGAAGCCTTCAGTGAACACCCAGTCGTCGGCACTGAAACCCTTGGGACCTGCGGCGTCGACCAACTCACTGGTTGTAGCGCCGAAGCGTGTGGAGTGGAAGTTGGTGAGCTGCTTGTCGAAGTAGATGTTCTCATAGACGGGAATGGTGGTTGCGGAAGTATCGGTGTGGCCGATGATTTCACGCGTCTCGCTGGTGTCATAGAGATAGGTTTCAGCATCGAGCACGGTGGCAGTATAGCAGCTCCTCACCGTGGTTTCGTCGAGAACCTGACCGACCAGACCGCCGGCATAGCGCGATGCGGAAGAAACGATGCGGCCGATGCTATAGCAATTGGTCATAGTGGCAGCACTCAGCACGCCGGCCACGCCGCCGGTAGAAGCCATAGAGCCATAGCTGCTCATAGTGGCCACAGCAAAGCATTTATCGATGGTGCCCATGTAGCTGCGCCCGATGACGCCGCCCACGTTCAGGTTTGCATACTCACTGCTATAAGGTATGATAAGGCCAGCAAAACGAAGCTCGCTACCCGTGGTCTGATAGAGGTTGCCCACCACGCCGCCTGTCGGTGTGTTGGTGCTTCCTCCCGCCACCACGATGGTGTTCTCCACATAACAATTGCTGATGGGAGCTATTGTCTCGCCTGCGATACCGCCATTGTATCCACCGACACCCACAATGGTGGAGTTGACCACATGGCAGTCTTTGATTTCACCTTGCGAGCCGCCGACAAGTCCTGCGATGAGGAGTCCCGACCCAGTGCATTCCACCCAGGCGCTGTCAGCCGAACAGTTTTCCACGCGGCCCAGATTGCTGGCCACGAGCGAGGCGGCATAGCTGCTGGAGGCCACGATGTGGGGAGCATCGAGGTTGAGGTTGCTTATCACGGCCAGCGTGTCGGTCAGTCCGAAGAGTCCGCCATACATTCTGGTTGATACGTTCAGGTTTTTGATAGTGTAGCCCTGACCATCGAACTCACCGGCAAAGCGGTGGCGGAAGTCAGCTCCGATAGGGGTGAAACGCATGCTCTCCAGGTCGATGTCATTCTCCAGTCGGAAGAAGGTGTTCTGGTAGACACGTGCGTAAGTGTTGCTGCCGTAAGCGTAATTGTAGTCCTCGTTCTGGTTCACCAAGTCGGAAAGCAGAATGAGGTCGTCGGCCGTGCGTATGAGGAAGGGCTCTTCTTGAGTACCCTTACCTTGGAATTCGGTGACACCCACCTCCGGATAGACGATGTCAAAGTCGGCCTCCACCTCGCCGGAAAGGTTGTGCCCCAGGTAAAACTTGGTGCAGAGCAGCGACCAGTCGTTCCAGGTGATTTTCTTTGCATCGGTGGCTGCATTGCAGACGATGTTGGCCTGATACGACGTGAGTGATGTGCCGGTAAAGACAGGCACGATGGTGCTCCAGTCGCCATTGGTGGGGTCTTCGCGTGCCGTCTGGCTCTCAATGAGTGCCGTGCGGTCACGATTCAGAATGATTTCTATGGTCTGTCCATAGTTAGCGAAGTTCTTCACCGTGACGATGTTTTTCGACACCTGCGCCACAATGACGGGATAGGAACCGCTGCTTGTAGTGAGCACGTTGCCATCGTCGTCTTTGGTCTCTGCTCGGGTATAGCGCATGGTGCCATTAGCTGCCTCGAAAAACGCGTCGTAGTAGACGCCGAAGAATTTGTCTTCGCTGGTATACATACCCCACCAGGAACTGATACTGAGGGTACCGTCGTCATTGATTGTTCCCTCGATGGGTTGTGAGCGGTCGGGAGCACCGGTTGAAGTGCAGAAGGCTATTTCCACGTCGCCCTCGGCAGAGCTGTAGCCCACCACCTGGTTGGGAATAGTGATGGTCATCTGCTCCAGATTCACAGCGGCCTTCACCCTGATGCCTGTGTCCCAGAAGTTTGCAATCAGAATACTGTCGGTGCCTTCGACAGGGGTGACCGTAACGCCGTGCCCACCGCTGCCAATGCTTGCCGTGAGCGACTTATAGGTCTGCACATAGTCTCCACTCAGGTCGGCTATCTGGCTGATAACCTTACGCGGGGCCCGTCGCAGTGGGTCTGCCGACGGGCGGCTGACTGCCGGTGTCTGTCGCTCCTGCAGTTTCAGGCCTTGCTGAGGCGTGAGCATCTGACCACTCCACAGCTGTTGGGTGACAGCTGGCTGCAACGATGGCAGCAAGATGGTCTGGGCCGGAGTCTCGCTCTGCGCGGCAACTCCTTGTGGCAGCATGATAATGGCTGCCATGACCACAAAGACGGAAGTCAATCTTCTCATAGTAATCATTGCATTGAGGACACATTGTTGATAATCACCAGCCATGGGCACCGCCAGCTGTGCGGTCCTCGATTAGCACAGGACGGCGCGGCGTGGCATTTGCTATTTGTAGTTTTTGTGCCAATAGATTTTCCTGACGTTGTCGCCTTGACGACGCAGATAGATGCCGTTCGCAGGCAGCGAGGGTTGAGCGTTGGGTGGCGTGGTTGCTACCAGCACCCCTTTCATATCATAATAATGCACGCAGGAAAGTACGTCTGATTCTGAGGCGACGGCGGCAATGCCAACAGGCGTGAGTGTCCCATTGAAAACAATGTCGATATCGTCGAGATAGCATCGCTCCGTGCGGCTACCGGTGTATGACTGGAAGCGCAGGCTCACAGGCTGCTCGTTGTTCACTTGGAACATGTGTCGGCTGGTAGTGCCGGCACCAGCCGTCACATTCACGCTGCCATCGGTATTTTTGGCTGATACCCAAGTGGCTCCATCGTCGGTGGAGTAATAAAGACGGAAGACGACATTCGATGATGTGGGGTTATACAGACTGAACGACACGCTCTGCACATTGTCGCTGAGTCGTGAACTGATGCACTCGCCCTTGCGCAGGAAGCCTACGGCCTGATGGCCGTCGTAGAGACTGTCGGCCGGCACTTGCACCACAGCATCGATGAATGTCCACGAGCAGAAACGCCCGACAACGCCTGTAGTGTCGGCCGTGGTGGATGCCATGGTCTCAAAGTCTTCAAAAGCGGTAGGCACGTCTTCATGTATAACGCCGAAAGTTATGACACTGTCAACTTCGGTAATATCAGCGAGGGTAAACTCGGTATTGATACCCGTCCACGAGCGCAGACTGGGCTCTGTATTGTTGTTCAGTATAGTGATGCCTCGTGAACCAGGGAACGGGTCGCCGTCGTAGTCAGTGGCCAGACCATTAGAGCCTTTCTTCAGCGCAGCACGCACCAGTTCATAATAGTTGTGCGAAGGATTTGTGTTGACCTGATTATTGGCCCAAGCGGCAGGATTGGTAGAGTCAACGCGCCACACCAGCAAGCCATGCCCGGGCAAATAGGCATCCCACTTGTGCTGCTGACGGTTCTCCAGCAAGAAAAACTCATCGTTGATACTGCTGTTGATGCGCAAGGCCTCACCTGTCCGGCCGATGTCCGACAGCGAGTAAGCCCCCGTTTCAGTGACAGTCTGCGGCACCCCCCAGCCCACTATCATGCGCTGCAACATAGAGTAGCCAGCAGGGGTGCGGCTCTCATTGAGATAACTGCCTGAAGCCATTACCGACCACTTGCCGGGATGCACGCTCTGCCCACCCGATCCTTCGTAGTCGGTGTCGTACTCGTCGACCTGTCCCAGCACATGCCCAAACTCATGGCAGATAGTGCCTATGCCATCGAGCAAATGGCGTGAGGGATGCCCATAGAGCTCGGTGCTACAAGCATAACGTCCCAGGTTGACACCGTCAAGACGTGTATAGAGGAACTGTGAAGCGTGAGGCCAGAGCAGGCGCTGGTCGTTGCCCGAGAAGTTCGCCCCCGCACCGGCAAAGATGAAATAGACCATATCTACGGTGCCATTGCCGTCGGTATCAAAATCGCTGAAGTTCACCAGCGAGTCGGCAGCCTGCACAGCGGCCGACACAAGCAGTTGTGCCCCTGAGCTTTTCTGGGCATCGTACTGGCTGTAAGGTATGGTGACAGGACCTACAATGTCGAACACCGGGTCAAAGAGCCCTAGTGAGTTGTCGTAGAAATAATCGCGCACCGAACCCGTGCAGACCACCTCTTCACTAATCATTGCATTGGTCATGTAGCCGGCATAATGCCGCTGGTTTATCATCTGACTGACCACGTCTACATAGTCGGAGCGTGAGAATGAACAGTCTTCATACTCCACGAGAATGATAAGACCACGGAATCTGCTGTAGTCGAAGCGCTGGCTGCCTGATGCACGCTGCCGTGCCTGTGCACGCCGCTGCAGTTCGGCCTGCCGCTCAGCCGCAGCCTCAGCGCTCAGCGGAGCATGTATAAAGGTAGGTATCTGCCGGAGGAAAGCCTCTTCTTGCAGTGAGCGACTGTCAGCATCGTGGGCGCGCTGTCCGGTGGGGCGTAGCTGAGGCCCGTCAAGAGCGGCATAGACATAGTAGCCCTGCGCATCGGGTAAAACCGTGTAGCCATCGAGAGTCGTTTCGTAGCTCATGTATTCATCGCCATGAAGCAGGATAGTAATAACAGAACCATCCGGTTGCACCACTTTGGCTGGCTGAGGATGGGCAGGAACGGCCAGCATACGTAATGCCACAAGCACAATAATGCTTGTCAGCATAATGATTCTTTTGGTTTTCATAAGAAATATTTGTTAAGTCTGCTGACAAAGATAGTATTTTTCCCCGAAAGATTGTTCGTTATTAGTTTATATTTAACTTATTTAAACATCTCGAAGTATCACGTCCTAACGCCTCATATCCCACCTTTCTTTTTTATCAGTTTCAGCCGTAGAGAAATAAAATAAGCTTTTCCTTTTGCGTTTTACACGATTTTTCGTAACTTTGTGCCTTGCAGGCACGAAATTACTTTGCCTCGGCAAAAAAGAAACAAGTTTCTTTGTTTTTGCGCTCGACTTTTCGTAACTTTGCAACCAAAATAACAGATGACATGGCACTGAATCTAAACAAGAACCTGAAACTCTACTACTCTATAAAAGAGGTGGCAGAGATGTTTGAGCTCAACGAAAGCACGTTGCGCTATTGGGAGACAGAATTTCCCTATCTGAAACCGAAAACTACCGGACCTAACAAAATCAGACAGTATGCACAGAAAGACATCGAGCAGATCAAACTGATATACAATCTGGTGAAAGTACGCGGTTTCAAACTGGCTGCCGCCAAGAAGATTATCAACCAAAACCGCGACGGAGCCGACAAGACAGCCGATGTGCTGATGCGCCTTATCAACGTGCGTGACGAGCTGCAGACCTTGAAACGGGAACTCGACGGTCTGCAATGAGGCTCGTAAGCCACAGAGCTCATGAGCGGCGAAACAACAAAATATCCGTCTCATTGTCCGCCTTTCTGAAAGGACGTGACAAAGAGACGGTAAGACAAGAGATGAAGGACCTAAATGGCAGGCATCCAGTTATCTGCACGACAGAACACGCTCTCAAGCGTTACCTGCCGTGCTTCCTTTTTATTTAGCTGACGGCTCCAAAAGACGCGATTCTGCGTGACGGCTCCCTCTCCGGTGTTTTCATATTCAGCATAACGTGCCGTCTGTTCGCGCTGGGGCTCCCAACGGTGCCATCCCTCAGGCGTGACGGCAGCAGGCAACTGGCAGTGCATGAAAAGCGTGTAGCCATAGTCGCGCCACGGCCGACCGAGGTATAGCTTCGTCACTTCAGGGGCCGTGCGCACCGTGCAGCGGTTGAACACGTAGCCAAAAGGCTGGTCCTGCGGAGTTGATGCTGCCGTAATGTAGCTGTTAGCTTTACAATAGATGTCGCATTGTTCAAACCATGCGGTAGCCGGGCCGAAAATGAAGTCGGTAGTACCCTCTATGTAGCAATGGTCGAAGTAGTGTCGGCAGCCGGCGTTGCCAGTATAGACCGTGTCTTGATTGCCCAGAAACCGACAGTTCACAAACGTCAAGCGGTCGCCCTGCGTATGCAGAGCCACAGCCTGCCCGAGCCGTGCAGCATTGTTTTCTATAGTAATATTACGCAGTGTAATATCGTTGCCCTCTATCTTCAACGTAAAAGTGCGGAAGGTACCCATGCCTTGCGGGCGGTCATTGGTTTTAATGTTGGCATGGTCATCGTAAGTAATGATTGTTGCATCGCGGTCTTCGCCCACTATCTCGATGTTCTGCAGCCACTGCGGAATGGTGATTTTCTCCTTGTAGACGCCTTTTTTCACAAAGATGACTTTATGGTAATCCATAAAAGCCCGGCACACCTCGATGGCCTCATCCACGGTGCGGAACTGCCCTGTACCATCGCGTGCTACCACGATGGTGTCAGCATTGTCGAAAGGCGATGCTGCACTGAGGGAAAGGGTGAAAGCCAAAAAGGCTGATATGGCAATGAAAAGTCTTCGTAACATGTTCGTTTTGTCTTGTTGGTTTTGGTCCTTGTGAACGACGTTATTTCGTTATGACGTTACTCCGCGCCAACGAAATAACGTCATAACGCCCATTACATAATCTGCGAAATCTCCTTCAGGTCTTCCACCTGCTTAAGAGAATTCATAATCTCGCGCACATCCTCCCTGTCGTGCACACGCATCTCGATAGAACCTTCGAAGATGCCATCTTCGCTGGTGAACATCATCTTGCGCATGTCGACGCTCATCTGGTTAGAGATGACACGTGTCACATCGTTGACCAGTCCGCGACGGTCAATGCCGGTCATGCGGATGGTAGCATCGAAGAAGAGTTTCTTGTGCATGTCCCACTTCACGTCGAGAATGCGGTTGCCGTAGCTCGCCTTCAGTTTGTTGGCCACCGGACAGGCACGTTTGTGAATCTCAATGCGGTTCTTATTGTCAATATACCCCAGCACATCGTCGCCGGGAATGGGGTGACAGCAGTCGGGGAAAAGATACTGGGTGATGTTCTGGTCGGTGATATAGATAGTCTTCTTGCGGTTAAACTTGTCGGGCACGATGAAGAGATTGTTGTCCTCCTTAGGTGCCTCCTCGCTCTTCTTGCTTTTCACGAAGGGCACATACCTGCGCCAACCACCGCCATTACCATCGCCTTTCTTCTTGTTTTTGCCCTTCAGCTCATCAAGGTCGCTGTCGCCCAGCACAATGAGCTTCTCGCCCAGCGACTGATAGAACTCCTCGCGGCGTCCGGCCTCATGGAATCGGGCCAACTGGTCGGCTATGGCCTGCGTGGGCTCGTAGCCGTTTTTCTGCAACCATACTTCAAGCATCTCCTCGCCTACTTTCTGCTTTTCGCGGCTCTCCCGCCGCAAGATGGCCTGAATCTTGGCCTTGGCCTTGGCAGTAGATGCAAAGTTAATCCACGAAGGTTGCACATGCTGCGACTTCGAAGTGAGCACCTCCACCTGATCACCGCTGTTCAGCCTGTGGCTCAGTGGCACCAGCTTATGGTTGACCTTGGCACCTATGCAATGGCTGCCCAGGAAGGTATGGATGGAGAAGGCAAAGTCGAGCACCGTACAGTCGGCCGGCATGGTCTTGATTTCGCCTTTCGGCGTAAACACGAATATCTCGCTGGCAAAGAGATTGAGCTTGATGGCGTCGAGGAAGTCCATGGCATCGGGCTGCGGGTCGTCAAGAATCTCCTTGATAGTGTGCAGCCATTCGTTCAGCTCGTTCTCATCTTCGCTGTATTCATCGCCCTCCTTATATTTCCAGTGGGCCGCCAGTCCCTGCTCGGCTATCTCATCCATGCGGTCAGAGCGTATCTGCACCTCAATCCAGTGGCCCTGTTTCGACATGAGCGTCACGTGCAGTGCCTGGTATCCATTGGCTTTCGGGTGGTTCACCCAGTCGCGCAGGCGGTCGGGATGGCTCCTGTATATCTGACTCAGCTCCACGTAAATATTGAAACACTCCTTGGCTTCGGTCTCACGGCTGGTGGGAGTGAAGATGATACGCACGGCCAGGATATCGTATATCTCCTCGAACGTAACGTTCTTCTTCTGCATCTTGCTCCATATAGAATAAGGTGTCTTCACACGTTCCCTTATCTCATACTTGATGCCCATGTGCTGCAGCATTTCCTCGATAGGCGCCGTAAACTGGTCGAACGACTGATGTCTCGACATCTCAGTAGCTTCAAGCTTACGCTCAATGGCGGCATACTCCTCGGGGTGCTCAAAGCGGAAGCTGAGGTTCTCCAGCTCCGACTTAATCTTATAGAGTCCCAGCCTGTGAGCCAGCGGCGCATAGAGATAGAGCGTCTCGCCGGCAATCTTATACTGCTTGTTAGCCGGCTGTGAGTCGAGCGTGCGCATATTGTGCAGGCGGTCGGCGATTTTGATGAGGATGACGCGTATGTCTTCGCTCATGGTGAGCAGCAGCTTCTTGAAGTTTTCTGCCTGTGCCGATGCCTGCTCACCAAAGATGCCTCCTGAGATTTTGGTCAGTCCGTCGACGATTTGCGCAATCTTCGGGCCGAACATATTCTCAATGTCCTCCACGGTGTAGTCGGTGTCTTCCACCACATCGTGGAGCAAGGCCGAGCAGATACTTGTAGAACCGAGCCCTATCTCGCTGCACACGATTTGCGCCACGGCAATAGGGTGCATGATATACGGTTCGCCCGAAAGCCGCCTCACTCCCTTGTGAGCCTGACGCGCAAAGTTGAAAGCCTTGGCAATAAGGTCTACTTTCTTGCGATGACGCGATTTAAGGTAGTCACTAATCAGCCTGTCATAGGCTTCGTTGATCATTTCCTCATCGGCAGCTTCTCGCCGCATATGGTCTTCATCCATAGTGTTTCCTCCAAACTACTTACTATATTCCGTATCCATGTAGTCCCTTCTATCAGGGATATTACTTCACCCTCAGTTTCTTACCGGCCCTGATGTTGTTGCCCCGAATGCCGTTCAGCTTGCGCAGCTTTGCCACGGTGGTGCCGTTGCGGCGTGCAATGGCCGACAGCGTGTCGCCCTTGCGCACCGTGGAGTACGATGCGCGCGCCGAGCGCCCTCTGTGCCCTTTCTGCCTGGCGGTGCTGCGCGCCTTATGTGTAGCCACGGCAATGGCCGGGCGCTCCACCACTTCCACCTCGGCACGCTTCAGTTCCACGTCAGAGGCATAAATAGAGTCTTGCAGGTCGATGAAGCGAGTGATGTCGTTCAGTGGCAGGCGCAGTGTGGCAGGCGCAGCGAGCCCCGACACCAGGTCACGGCGATAGACGGGATTGAGCGAGCGTATGAGCTGCACGTCGAGCCCGCATACACGGGCGATGCTGGCAAAGCTGACATTGCGGTCCACTATCACCGTGTCGGTCTTGGCAGGCAGCTGGCTCAGCATGGGGCAGATGTTGTGCTCGCAGTAATAGTTCATCACATAGTTGGCAGCAATGAAAGCCGGCACATAGCCTCGGGTCTCCTGCGGCAGATAGGGGTAAATCTGCCAGTAGTCTTTCTCGCCGCCAGCCCGATGGATGGCCTTGTTGATATTCTCGGGGCCGCAGTTGTAGGCCGCGATGACCAGGTTCCAGTCGCCGAATACTTTATAGAGGTCACGCAGATAGTGTGCCGCGGCATACGACGCCTTCACCGGGTCGCGACGCTCGTCAACATAGCTGTTCACCTCCAGGCCGTACATCTTGCCCGTAGTAATCATGAACTGCCACAAGCCCGTGGCCCCGGCCCTCGACACGGCCGTGGGGTTGAGCGACGACTCGATGATGGGCAGATACTTCAGTTCGAGCGGCAGCTGGTAGGCTTCGAGTGCCTCCTCGAAGATAGGCATATAGAAATTGGCCGCGCCGAGCATGAAGCTCACGGTGCGTCGCAGGCGGCCCGTATAGCGGTCGATGCAAGCGCGCACCACTTCGTTGTAGGGCATCTCCATCACGGTGGGAAGGCGCTTCAGGCGGTCTATGTAGACCTCGCGGTCATACTGCGGATTCTCGTCGGTCATCCGGCAGTCGTTGTCGGTCTGCAGATAGTTTTTCGACGAGTAGAGCCCCAGCAGACTGTCGAGGTTGAGGTCCATGGCTTCGGGGAAGTCAATCTCTTCCACCTCGCCCTCCTCGTCGGTCAGTATAATTTCATCGTCGTCCACCTCTATCTGCGCCTGCATCGCGCAGGTTGCCGACAGGAGGAGGGCGGCCAAAAACAGCGTTTTCTTGTTCATTTTTATAGCGTTCAAAAATTTATGCTGCAGTTCACGCCCAGCGACGCTGCATACAGCGGGTTGTTACTCAGAGTCCCATTGCCCATCAGCGTGGGACGCAGTTTCATCGAGAGGTCTTTTGAAATGTCGAATTCCGACAGTTCAGCGTCGACATAGGCATCGATGACGGAAACGGCATACACGCCCACCATCACGAAGAAGCTCAGGTCGCGCCAGCGGCGGTAGCGGTCTTTGCGCTTTTTGAAAATCTGCTTATAGCGCTCTTCGTTAGAGGAGTCTATCTGCCTGCCCAGATGCAAGAACTTGTTGTAGCTCTGCGTGTTGGGATCGTTGTCCATGATGTCAAGATAGGCCTGGGCATAGTCGCGGTACATCATATTGTTCCATCGCATGGCATAGATGCATCCCACAAAGCCTCCGTAGACGATGGGCAGCTTCCAGTATTTCCGGTTGTATATCTGCCCTCCGCCGGGTATGACGAGTGCCAGCCAGAGAGCCCTCTGCGGATTGGGGCGCCACGTTGCCCAGTCGCGCCGGCGCGCATCTGCAGGCACCACCAGCTCGGCGGTGAGTGAGCCTTCGGCGCCGCTGTCGGCCACGGTGGCTAATCCGTCAGGCATGGCCTGATACATCGAGTCGAGCACAGAGATGATTGAGTCGGTCACCTCCGTCTGTGCCGCAGCAGAGCCCCACCCCATCATGAGTATCAGCAGCCCCGCGAGTCTGTTGCCCCACCACCTGCTATTCATTCTCACCGTTTCTCAAGCCGTCGATAGCGTTCATGATGCGCTCCAGTTCCTCTTCATTGGCAAAGGCGATACTAATCTTTCCTTTTCCCTTCGACGAGCACGTCATCTGCACCTTGGCATGGAAGAGGTCGGCCAGGCGCTTGCGCAGCGTCTCAAACTCCTTGGGCAGCTTGCCCTGCGCAGCCGTGTGCTTGCGGGCTGCCTGCACGTCGTCGCCGCTTTTGAGCATCTGCACCATCTCCTCCACCTTGCGCACCGAGTACTGGTTTTTCAGCACGTCGCGGAAGAGCTTCAGCTGCATCGAGGGCGAGTCGAGGGCCAGCAGTGCCCGTGCATGTCCCATGTCAATCTCGCGGTTCTTCAGTGCCATCTGAATCTGCGCGGGCAGCTTCAGCAGACGCATGTAGTTGGTCACGGCGGTGCGGCTCTTCCCCACGCGCTCCGATATCTTCTCCTGCGTCATGCCGCTGGACTCGGCCAGGTGCTCGTAGGCCAGCGCTATCTCGATGGCGTTAAGGTCTTCGCGCTGTATGTTCTCCACCAGTGCCAGCTCCATCACGCTCTCGTCGTCGGCGGTGCGTATGTAGGCGGGTATCGACTTCAGCCCTGCTATCTGCGAGGCCCTCCATCGGCGCTCGCCTGCAATAATCTGATAGCGCTCGGGGCTCACCTGACGGAGCGTGATGGGCGCAATGATGCCCATGTTCTGTATGCTGGAGGCCAGCTCCTGCATGGCCGTGGCGTCAAACTCACGGCGTGGCTGATCGGGGTTGGGTTCAATCTGCTCAATGGGAATCTCGTTGAGGTTCGACGAGCCCTGCGTCTTCACGCCGGTCGTGTCGATGAGCGCATCGAGCCCCCGCCCGCTGCCTATGTCGTCAAGACCGCGTCCAAGCACACTGCGGTCGTATTTCTTGCGTACTGCCATTACTTACTATTCTTGCTGATGATTTCTTTTGCTAATGCTAAATGGTTCTTCGAGCCAGTGGAGTCGGCATCATATAGTATGACGGGGAGTCCGTGCGACGGACTCTCCGAGAGCTTCACGTTGCGCTGTATGACGGTTTTGAACACCAGCTCCTGGAAGTGGCGCTTCACCTCGTCGTATATCTGGTTGGCCAGACGCAGGCGCGAGTCGTACATAGTCAGCAGGAAGCCCTCAATCTCGAGCCTCGGGTTCAGCTTCTGCTTGATAATCTTGATGGTGTTGAGCAGCTTCGAGATTCCCTCCAGAGCGAAGTACTCGCACTGCACGGGAATGATGACCGAGTCAGCCGCCGTCAGCGCATTGACGGTGATGAGCCCCAGCGAGGGCGAGCAGTCAATCAATATATAGTCATAGTCGCCGCGCACAGGGTCGAGCAGGCGCTTGATGACTTTCTCCCTGTTTTCTATGTTGAGCATCTCTATCTCGGCGCCCACCAGGTCAATATGGCTCGGTATGATGTCAAGACCCTCTATGTCGGTTGTGTAGATGGCCTCGCGCACATCGGTCTGGTTGATGATGCACTCATAGAGCGAGCAGTCCACCTGGGTGATGTCGACGCCCAGCCCGCTCGACGCGTTGGCCTGCGGGTCAGCATCCACCACCAGCACCGTCTTCTCCAGCGTGGCCAGCGAAGCGGCCAGGTTGATGGTCGTCGTGGTCTTGCCCACACCGCCTTTTTGGTTTGCTAATGCAATGATTTTTCCCATTTCAATCTTTTTCCTAACGTGAATTAGAGTGCAAAGATACAAAAAATTATGAACAACGGATTACGAATTATGAATTATTTTGTATCTTTGCACCAAATTTTGATTTTTTCTCATGAAGAATAGACCTTTAATACTGATTTCTAACGACGACGGCTACCAGGCAAAGGGCATCAACTGCCTGGCAGACGCGCTGAAGGAGATGGCCGATATCGTGGTGTGTGCCCCCGAGTCGGCGCGCTCTGGTTTCTCGTGTGCCTTCTCGGCTGCCACCCCCCTGCGCCTCACCCTGCGCCACAAGCAGCAGGGCATGGAGGTATGGTCGTGCAACGGCACGCCGGTAGACTGCGTGAAGATGGCGCTCCACGAGCTGCTCTGCCGTCGCCCCGACATGGTCATCGGCGGCATCAACCACGGCGACAACGCCTCGGTGAACAGCCACTACAGCGGCACGATGGGCGTCACGCTCGAAGGCTGCATGAAATACATCCCGTCGGTGGCCTTCTCGCTGTGCGACCACGACGAGGATGCCGACTTCGGGCCGCTGCTGCCCTATGTGAAGTGGATGACGCGCCGCGTGCTCCGCGAAGGTCTGCCCACGGGTGTCTGCCTGAACATCAACTTCCCCAAGGCCAAGCGCTTTCAGGGGGTGAAGGTGTGCCGCATGGCCAAAGGCACGTGGGGCAACGAGGTCACGCGCTGCCACCACCCGCGGGGCTATGACTACTACTGGATGGTGGGCAGCTACACCAACGACGAGCCTGAAGCCACCGACACCGACAACTGGGCTCTCACCCACGGCTACGTGGCCATCACTCCCACCCGCATCGACGTCACGGCCCACGAGGCCATCGAACAGTTGAGGGTCTTTGAGTCTGAACCGTCGGAAATGGCTCTGGCTATGCCATGATTCCCCCCACAAAAAAAGAGAAAACGATGAAATACTACCTCATTGCCGGCGAGGCCAGCGGCGACCTGCACGCCTCGCACCTGATGAAAGCCTTGCGCGAGGCCGACCCCGAGGCCAGTTTCCGCTTCATCGGCGGCGACCTGATGGAGGCCCAGGGCGGCACCTTGGTCAGGCACTATCGCCAACTGGCCTACATGGGGTTCATTCCCGTATTGCTCCATCTGCCCACCATACTGAGCAATATGCGCCACTGCAAGCGCGACATTGCGCAGTGGCACCCCGATGCAGTCATCCTCGTTGACTACCCGGGCTTCAACCTGAACATTGCAAAATTTGTAAAAAAGCGGACAATAGCACCAGTGTTCTACTACATATCGCCGAAGATATGGGCGTGGAAGGAGTATCGCATCAAGAGCATCAGGCGCTACGTAGACAAGCTCCTCTCCGTGCTGCCCTTCGAGATTGACTTCTTCGAGCAGAAGCACCACTACCCTATTCACTATGTGGGCAACCCCACGGCCGACGAGGTGCGGCTTTATTTAGAGAACAAACCGGCTGCAGAGCCTGGTGCCCGCCCCGTCGTGGCACTGCTGGCCGGCAGTCGGCGACAGGAGATTAAAGACAATCTGCCGGCCATGATCGAGGCCACCCGCCACCTGACCGCCCGCTACCGCCTGGTGCTGGCCGGGGCGCCCGGCATAGACGATGCCTACTACCGGCAATTCTTGGAGGGGAGCGATGTAGAACTTGTAAAAAACCGGACATACGACATACTCGCATCGGCCCATGCGGCTCTTGTCACCAGCGGCACAGCCACGCTCGAGACGGCCCTCTTCGGCGTGCCGCAGGTGGTATGCTACGAGACGCCCCTGCCCCGCCTCATCGGCTATCTGCGGCGCAAGGTGCTGAAGGTGAGGTATGTCTCGCTGGTCAACCTCATTGCCGACCGCGAGGTGGTGCGCGAGCTGGTGGCCGACTCGTTCTCCGTCAGCAACATACGCCACGAGCTCGACATGCTGCTCGACGGTCCGTCACGCCAACAAATGCTCGACGGCTACAATGAGGTGCGGCAACGTCTGGGCACGGAGTGTGCCCCCGCCAACGCTGCCCGCATCATCGTGGAGGAAATGAAGGGTGGGAAAGCAGAAGTGGGAAAGGAGATGAAATAATGAGGAGAAAGGAGAAAAGACCTTTCTCTTTTCACCTTTCTCCTTCCTCGAGAGGCGTCCTCGAGAGACGTCCTCGAAATGCCTCAATACGTCATTTTCGGCTCAAGCTCCTTGGCCTGGTCAATCATCTTCTGCAGCTCCACCACAGCCGGTGTGCGGCCGCAGATATGGCGGGCCTCATTGATTTCGGCCAGCTTCGGCTGCAGATTCTCAGCCACACGATGACGGAACTCCTTCACCGTGTCGACGCCGGCGGCCTCAAGCAACTCAGCAAACTGCGGACCAACGCCGTTGATGCGGAACAGGTCGGCATGGTTCGTCCAGCGCAGAATGAGCTTCTCGCTGATGCCCGTGGCCTCAGCCAGCTCCTTGCGCCCCTTCGGGGCAGCACACTTCTCAAGCAGTTCGCTCACCTTATTAATACCTGCGGCAACCAGCTTCTCAGCATAAACGTCGCCCACACCTTCGATGTCTACAATTTTGTAATCCATAAATAGTAGTGTTTTTTGTTATTAATAATTACAGTTCTTTGGTTATATATCGCAAATTTAGTCCAAAAGGTTGGATAAACCAACGAAGTGAAATAAGTTTTTTATTTATTTAACAGACTATTCGGCTTTTTATTCGTACCTTTGCAGTAATTTTTTCGCGTCAACGAAAAACAGCCGATTAGGATATAAGCCGATAACCAGATGATGAACATTCTGCGATTTATAAAAAACTGGACGCTGCCTCTCGCCATGAGCACGGGCACCGTCGTCTATCTCATCTTTGCCTTCACGCCGCCGCTCGACGCTGCAGCCCGTTTCTTTGCCCCCATCTTCGAGACCATCCTGCCGCTCTTCATGTTTCTCATCCTCTTCACCACCTTCTGCAAGGTCAACTTCCGGGCCATGCGGCCGGTGTGGTGGCATCTGTGGATCAACGTGCTCAACCTGGTCTTCGTCATCGTCTGCATGGCCGTCATCCTCGTGCTGCGCCTCAAGGGCGACATGCTCATCCTCATGGAGGGCATCCTCATGTGCATCATCGCGCCGGGAGCCACGGCGGCCGCCGTCGTCACGCAGAAGCTGGGCGGCTCGCTCGAAGAGATTACCACCTACACTTTCCTCTCCAACTTCCTCTGCGTGGTGCTTGTGCCCGTCTGCTTCCCCATGATTGAGAAGGCCGCCCACATCACCTTCTGGCAGGCCTTCATCGTCATCTTCCAACAGGTGTTCCTGGTGCTCGTCGTGCCTATGATTATGGCCTACTTTGTGAAGCACCACATGCACCGCCTCCACCGCTGGATTGTATCCGTGAAAGACATCTCCTACTACATGTGGGGCTGCTCGCTGATGATTGTCACAGGCACCACGGTGAAGAACATCGTGCATGCCGACACCACCGTTTCGCTCTTGCTGGCCATCGCCGCGCTGGGCTTCGTGGTATGCGTGGTGCAGTATGTGGCGGGCCGTCTGGTGGGCCGCCGCTATGACCGCGTGCTCGAGTGTGGCCAGGCGCTGGGTCAGAAGAACACGGCCTTTGCCATCTGGATAGCCTATACCTTCCTCAACCCGCTGTCGTCTGTCGGTCCGGGCTGCTACATCTTGTGGCAGAACATTATCAACAGCGTCGAGATATGGCAGCGCCGCAAGGCTGAAGAGCGCGCCCTTACCGAGCAGACTCTGAATGTGTGAGCTGAATTTTGGCCGCTATCTGTCATATTACGGCCAGAATCGACTCAATTTTGGCCAAAATTCTTTTCCATAGCATCACTCTTCGGTCTGCGTGCGCGGCCAGTTGACGAGGAACACCTTCTCGGTGGCACGCGTGAAGGCTGTGTACAGCCAGTGCAGATAGTCGGTGCCAAGCATGTCGTCGGTCATGTAGCCCTGGTCTATATATACGTGGGCCCACTGTCCGCCCTGCGCCTTGTGGCACGTCACGGCGTAGCCGTATTTCACCTGCAGCGCGTTATAGTAGGCATCCTGCCGCAGCAGTTTCAGGCGGTCGGCCTTCAGCGGCACGTCGGCATAGTCGGCCATCACTTGCTGGTAGAGCTGCTCATGCTGTTCGCGCGACAGTGCCGGAGCCTCGCTGGTGAGCGTGTCGAGCAGCACCTTTGCAGTCAGTTCGAAGTCGTCATAGTCGGGGAAGGTGAGTGTTACCTCTGCAAACCTGAAGCCATACATCTCCTCTACCCGCCTGACCCGCTGCACCACGCAGTGGTCGCCGTTGGCCAGGAAAGAGTTGGCGAGACTATAGTTATTCTTCACAATCATCAGCTGGTCGCCGCGGCATAGCTCCTCCTCACGGTCGAGCACAGTGTTGCGTATGCCCTGATTGTAGATGTTGGCCCGCTTGTTTGAGCGTGTCACCACCATCGTCTCGTCAATGCCCACGCGGCTGTAGCTCGAAGCCAACTGCTCGATGAGCTCGTCGCCCGGCACCACCTGCACATCGGGGAAACAGCGTATCGCAGGCACGCGTATCTCACCCGCATCGCACGCAGCACCAGCAAAACGGCCTCCGCGATACGCAGTGCGAATACGCGTGGCATTCCACAGAATGCCCGACTCCCGGCCCTGTCGCACCACCTCGCTGAGGTCAGTCTCGTAGACGTGCAGCCCATAGCCACGCAGCACATCGCCCTGCAGGGCAGGTGCCTCCGTCTCGCCCACCGGCGGCAGCTGAGCCGTGTCGCCGATGAGCAGCATGCGGCAGCCGTCGCCGCTGTATACGTAGTTTACCAAATCGTCGAGCAGGTCGCCCGAGCCAAAGCTGTCGTCCAGTCGGCCATGGGCAATCATCGAGGCCTCGTCAACAATAAATAAGGTGTCGCGGTGCAGGTTGGCGTTCAAGTTAAACGCCGACAGGTCGCCTGCCGTCTTCTGGCGGTAGATGCGCCGATGGATGGTGAAGGCCTGCGCGCCGGCATAGAGTGCAAACACCTTTGCCGCCCGACCCGTAGGTGCCATGAGCACCAACTTCTGCTTCAGCTGCTGCAGAGCCCTGACAATGGCTGCGGCCAGGGTTGTCTTGCCCGTGCCGGCCGAGCCGCGCAGCAACATGGCCGTGCGGTCGGTGCGGTCGGTCATGAAGCGGGCAAACACACTGATGGCCTGCTGCTGCTCGGCCGTGGGCCGATGCTGCCCCATAGCCGAGCTGATACGAAACGACAGTTCATCGGAAATCATGGTGCAAAGGTAACAAGTTTTCTGGAAAGCAAAAAATAATTGGCACTAAAAAGGAGTCTTTGTCCTGATTAGTGCCAACATTTAGTTCTCGTCAACAGAAGAGACGAGCATGTCAGTCTTCATCCCAAACAGAGCCGCGGCGGCTCAAGGCTTCGCCCTCAGCTTCGTCATCTTCCAGCGAGCCAGTGCCCGTGCCCTCTTCATCGTTGAATTTGAATGAGCCGGCCAGCAGTGCGTGGTCGCATATCACGACGGTCTGAGCCGTCTCTGGTTTCAAATAATTCTTCTTAATCATTGTTGTATTCTTATGATTTATCATTTCACGATTTTCTTTCCATTCACGATATAGAGGCCTTTAGTGGGGCGGGCCACACGGCGGCCCTGCAGGTCGTAGGCCACACTGTCTGCTGCGCGCTCATCACTGCTGAATGTCTTCACGCCCGTGGTGACATCGCCTTCGAAGCTGATGGCAATCATACTGGCGGGCGTCTCACCTGCAGGCACCTTCAGGTAGGCCTTGCCTGCACCCACCTTTTGGCCGGCAGCCTTGTAGAAACCGAGCTTGCCATCCACCTTGTTCAGGATATAGTTGGTATTACCATCTTGCTCCGTGGGCAGACTGCTGATTTCCTCGAGGGCAGCCACAAAAATGTTATCGCTCACGTCATCAGTAGCATCGTCAGCGATGACAGGCACATTGACAGCCTCCACAGCGCTCTCACCGAGCGGGTTACGCAACAGTATGCCTGTGCGTGCCGGCACCTTGCGCACACGTGTGAAGTTTATGGTCTTGCCGTCGAGCGTAGCGGTGTAGGCATAAATGGCGTCAGTACCAGTAAAGTCGAGTGCCTCGTCGCAAGAGAACGTGGCCATGCCGGCAGCTCCAATCGCAACGGGAACGGAGTTGTCAAGATAGACAATATCGCTTTCGAAGCGAGGGAAGATTTCATAGGTGTCGTTGAAGACGGCGGCAATGCCCTGCACATCGGCGGTCTTGTCGGCAGTGAAAGTGAGGCCGGCTTTGAACTGGTCCCAAAGCTTAATATCGTTTTCCGTACCTACATAGTACCCATCTTCTTTTTGGGTAATGGTGGTGTTCTCAATCTTAACCAGGTCGCACAGGTTGCCGGCAATAGCCTCCGCTGTGCCTTCGATGACCTTGGCAACAACCACTTCATTGCCGCTGACTGTCAGGGACGTCAAATCAACATCCTTCAACTGAGGTTGCCCTTTATAGTTCCCATTGGTTGCCTTTACTGTGCCTTTTAATATATCACCAGTTTTAAAGTTCACCTCAAAACCCTTGCCATTGTAAAGACTCGTGGCCCCCGTTGCATCGCGTACATAAATATTCTTTTTCTCGCTATCGATGAACACCACCTGTGCGCCGGTCAAGTTCAGATAGCCAGTAGTATTCGCAGCCTTGAAGTCAGCGATAGTGGCATATACCACAGGGAAGGTATAGGTAGCCGTAGCAACCTCCGATGTCTCGCCGGCTGCATTGTAAGCAATGGCCTTGATGGTGGTAGTCTCGCTCACGGTGATGGCGCCAGTATACTTGGTGCTCTCTTTTGTAGGCTCCGTACCGTCGAGGGTGTAGTAAATCGTTGTGCCCTCGGTTTCGCAAGTGATTTCCACATTTTGGGGCTCCTCGTAAGTGCCGGGCTGTACAGAGAAGGTGGGGGTGGCTATGCCATCGGATACCTCTTGCTTCGTTCCTTTGAGTACGATATTATCAAGACGAGCATTCGAGGTTGTATTCATATAAAATTTAACTGTGACACTTTGAGCATTCTCCGGCAGTTCAAAACTCACTGTTGATGTTTTTTTTGATATAAGCTTTTCTTGGGTTGTTAGTGACTTTCCATTTGAAGTTACATCAATCTTCAGTCCCGTCTTATTTGTTAAAAACTCCAAAGTTAACGTACCTTGGCAACCTTGCAAATCAGATACTGTTGCGCTGAATGATCCACTCTTATTTGCACCATTTTTTTTGGAAACAAGCAGTTCTGGTGACTCACCTCCTGCTGTTGATTCGGTATAAATCTTTGTTTGGGAACCACCGTCTACACAAACATACGAAAAAGGTCCACCTTTAGGGACATCGTTTTCGTTATAAGAACTAAAGTCTTCTTCCCAAAGGGTAACTGTTTCTTGGGCTAAGACAGAATTTCCCACCCCCACGAGCAACAGCATCATGAGGAAACATGATTTAAGATGTAAAAATTTGTAAGTCATAATAAGACAAAGTTTTAATAATGTTACTATATGTTTTTTTATCTGATTTACTTTCTCGATTCAAGGTGTGTTGAGGCTACTATTAAGGTTTTCGCACTACGCACCGAAAGAGCGTTTTTTATTTTTATTCAAAATTGCGTTGCAAAATTACAACGAAAATACGAAACAGACAAATTTTAAAGCGTTTTTTTTGCTGTCTCAACAAAAAACCTTACCTTTGCACTCACATATGAGAAGAAAGGAACTGTGGACAAATGTGCTGCTGGGTCTGATAGCTGCCGCACTGCTCGCCATCTGCATACGCAGCGTGACGGGTGAGGCTGCGAGTACCCATAAAACTGCTACACAATATGACGGAGAATAACATCAACCGACAGCGGCTGACTATCCGCGTGGGGCGCCAGACCCTGGCCTTCGCCCAGACTGACGGCACCGACGGGACAGCGGTGACCTTTGAGCCTTTCGTGGTGAAGAGCGGCGTGTCGATGGCTGCCAACCTGCGCGAGGCTTTCAAGAGCTGCGACCTGCTGCAAGCCGCCCCTCAGCGCGCCCGTGTGCTCATCGACACCGACGTGCTCGTGGTGCCCATAGAGCTGTTCGGCGAGGACACCATGGAGGACATGATGCACCATGCCTTCCCCGCCACTGCGGCCGACGCCGTGAGCTACAACGTGATGCCTTACCTGAACGCCGTGGCAGTGTTTGCCGTCAACCGCGACTTGCGCCTCGTGCTCGACGACCACTTCAGCGACGTGCAGCTGCTGGCTGCCATGGGGCCCGTGTGCCACCATCTGCACCAACGCAGCTTCACGGGCTCGGCACGCAAGCTCTATGGCTACTTCCACGAGAAGCGCCTCGACGTGATGTGCTTCCAGCAGAACCGCTTCAAGTTTTATAACTCTTTTGACGCCGGGCGCAGCTACGACGCGCTCTACTTTCTGCTCTATGTGTGGAAACAGCTGCAGCTGTCGCCCCAGCAGGACGAGCTGCATCTGGCAGGCGAGATTCCCGATGCCGAGCGCTTCGGCCAACAGCTGAGGCGCTTTGTGCAGAAGGTGTTCGTGGTGAACCCGCAGGCTGACTTTGCGCAACTGCCCGTGGCCAAAGTGAAAGGCATGACCTACGACATGATGGCACTGTTGGCGAGGGGGAGATGAAAAAAAGAGAGATGAAAAGTGAGAAATGAGAATCATTACCGGAAAATACAAAGGGCGCCACTTCGACATTCCGCGGTCGTTTAAGGCCCGCCCTACTACAGACTTTGCGAAAGAGAACATCTTCAACGTGCTGACGCAATACATTGACTTCGACGGGGCCACGGCTCTCGACCTCTTCTCCGGCACGGGTAGCATCACGCTCGAACTGCTGTCGCGCGGATGCAGCCAGGTAATCAGCGTGGAGAAGGACCGCGACCACCACCGCTTCATCACGCAGTGCGTCAGCAGTCTGACGCATGGGGGAGAGGAACCGCGGGCCGACGGCGTGGTACCGCTGCGGTCCGACGTGTTCAGGTTTCTGAAGTCGTGCCACCAGCAGTTTGACTTCATCTTTGCCGACCCGCCCTATGCCCTGCGGGAGTTGCCGCTGATTCCCGACCTCATCTTCGAGCACCAGCTGCTGCGCCCCGACGGTGTCTTCGTTTTCGAGCACGGCAAGGACCACTCCTTCGGCGAGCATCAGCACTTCGTGGAACACCGCCAGTATGGCAGTGTGAACTTCACCATATTTAAATAAGCCCTCTCCCCCGCAGAATAACTAAAGCTATTTGACTATGAAAAAAATTCTATTCGCATGCTTTCTCTGCCTGGCGGCCATGAGCGCCCAGGGACAGGCGAAGACCTACACCCCCGAGGAAGCCGACAAGCTGGACACGCTGGCCAGGCGCATGATGACGCAGGAACGCTACCAAGAAGCTATCAACGTGGTGACACGGCATCTGGAGGCACTGAAGCAGCTGCGCGGCGAAAGCGACAGCGCCTATATCATGCAGATGAACAACCTGGGGCGCAGCTACTACCACAACAACCAGCCAGAAGAGGCGGTGAGGGTGATGAGACAGTGCGTAAGGCTCATGGAGAAATACCGCTCGAAGGACTACGCCAACTATGCCTTCGTGCTTGACAACGCCGAGCTCTTCCTCGGCGCAACGGGACAGAGCAAGGAGGCTGAAGCACTGGGGCGCAAGGCGCTGGCAGCCTACGAGAAGGTGGGCGGCAACGACCAGCACATGGCCTCGATTCTGATTCACCTGGCTGAGAACTGCTCGGCCAACGGCCACCACAAAGACGCCGTGGGCTATCAGCTGCGCGCCATGGCCATATTGCGCACCCTGTGGGGCGAGCACTCGGAGGAATACATTGCCGAGCTGCCCTACCTGCAGCTATATTATACGGCTCAAGGCGATACTAAGAATGCCGAACGCGTGGAAAAACGCATAGAACGACTGCAACAGGAGCGCGACGAAGGCCACGCCGACCTGCCTGAGCCCACCGAGTTTAAGACGGCGAAGGAATGCCAAGCTCACAATGACGACGTGCAGACGTGCTGCAGCTACCTGTTCACCCACACATTGCGCGCCTCGCAGATGAGTCAGGCCATACAATATATAGTAAGCTGGGCCAATGCCTCGCCCGACGTGACCATCGAGGTGGGCGACTCCATAGGCCAGCTCTTCGGACGCACCGAGACGGCCCCCTTCGGCATTGCCTATATGGCTGCCGTCACGCTCTACTGCCTGCAGCACAACGTGAAGCACATCGACGAGGAAGGCTATGCCGCCGCCTGCAACCTGATGGTGCAATACTATGAGCACAACAAAGAGATTGTGGGCTTGCAGCAGCCGCTGGAGCGGTGGGCGCAGATGAGGAAGGACGGCACCTACGACGCCCAGCTTCGCCGCGAATATCAAGAAATCGTGAAGGTCCGGGAAGAAAAAGCACCGGAGGCGGAAGCAAGCCCGGAGGACACCACGTCGTCAGAGTAGCGGCGAGAGCAGGCGCGTGAGCGACTCCCACAGGCGCACCGCGAAGCTGGGCTTCAGCAGATGTGTCATCGCCATATAGTCAACAGACTGGCGCTCGTCGGCAAGATACACCTCACGCATGTGCCGGGCCACCTCGGCATCGTAGATAAACACATTAGACTCGAAATTGTTCTCAAACGAGCGGAAGTCGATGTTGGTAGAGCCGCAAGTGGCTATGCTGTCGTCGCACACCATCAGTTTGGAATGGAGGAAGCCAGCCTTGTAGAGACTCACCTTCACCCCGGCCGCCACGACCTCGCGCAGATAGCTGCGCCCAGCCCACTCGGCAAAGCGCGCGTCGCTCTTCAGCGGTATCATCACACGCACGTCGACACCCGTCTGGGCTGCCATCTTGAGCGCCGAGAGCACGCCTGTAGTGGGCAGGAAATAGGGGGTCTCCATATACACATACTTGCGGGCGGCCATGATGATGCGCATATAGCCCTGCATGATTTCAGGATAGGGCGACAAGGGACCGCTGGTGACGGTCTGTAATAATGAAGAAAGAAGTTCTTCATTCTGCATTCTTCGCCCTACATTCACATGCGGATAGTACTTCTTGTCGCTGAGCAGGGTGCGGTCGACGAAATACCAGTCGATGAGGAAAGCCCGCTGCAGCGAGTAGACGCCCCGCCCCTCTATGCGCATCATCGTGTCGCGCCAAGGCTGACCTGAAGCGTGCTTTCCCTTTCCGTATCTCCTCCCCTTCACATAGCGCAGGGCGATGTTCATGCCGCCGATATAGCCCACCGCACCATCGATGACGAAAATCTTGCGGTGGTTGCGATAGTTGGCCTTGCGGGCAAACGTGGGGAAGCGCACGGGCATGAAGGGCTCTATCTCTACACCGCCCTCACGCATGCGCTCGAAGAAACGGACCGGCACGCCCCAACAGCCCACATCATCGTAGACCACACGCACCTCTACACCCTGGCGGGCCTTGTCGATGAGCACATCGCTGAGCAGACGGCCCAGCGCGTCGTCCTCGAAGATATAGATGGCTATGTGGATATGGCTCTTGGCCCGCGACAAATCGCGCAGCAAGGCGGGGAAGAACTGGTAACCGTCGGTGAACATCTCCACCTTATTATTATTAAAGGGAAGCGAGAAACTCTGATTGATGAAGAGGTCGATGACGGGTTTGTGCTGCTCGGGCAGCTGCAGGTTGCGCTGCTCGGCAAACTCGAGCATGGAGCGCTTGGTGAGCAGGTCCATCGACCGGCGGCTAACCAGCCGCTCCTTGCGGGTGTTGATGCCGAAGAAGATGTAGGCCACGACACCCACAATGGGCAGGAAATAGATGACGAGGGCCCAGGCCATCGTCTTGGCAGGCTGACGGTTATCGAGCACCACATGGACAATGGCGACGATGGCGATGACTCGCGACAACCAATATAAGATGCCCAGAATGCTCATAGCTCATTTACTATTTGTTCGTCATATCAAGTTTATCTGCTCACCCTGCAAAAATGCCTCATGCGTCATTGTAGGGAAATGCTGCTCATTGCCTCTTATTCGATGTCAATGAGCTTATGTGTCTGGAGAGAAAGGCGCCACTGGGGGCGGCGCTTGATGTAGTCCACGCAGGCTGCCACGATTTGTCTGTTGCGTGCAGCATCGCCAGTGTCGCAGGGTTGGAGGTATAGAAGAGCCTCACCCAGCCCCTCCAAGAAGAGGGGGGCATAAACACGCTCAAAGTCTTCGGCCGAGGTGAACACAATCTTTATCTCGTCTGGCCTCCTATCTTCCTTATGGAGGGGCAGGGGGAGACTCCCTCCCTTTGGCGACACCGTGAGCCAGTCGAGGTTCTTGGGGGCCTGATGGGTGCCGTTGCTCTCCATAGCCACCTCGTAGCCATGGCGATGGAGCATGTCGACGAAAGCCTCGTCAACCTGCAGCGTCGGTTCACCGCCCGTCAGCACGACGAAACGCGACTCATAGGCGCTGATGGCCTTCATAATCTCCTCGCCGCTCATCTCGCGGTAGCTGTCGAACTCCGTGTCGCAAAACGAGCACCGCAGGTTGCAGCCCGCAAAGCGGATGAACACAGCCGCCCGCCCCGTGTTGCGCCCCTCGCCCTGCAAGGAGTAGAATATATCGTTAATTCTATAACAATTCATCATTCAACGCTCAACATTCATCATTCTCATAGCATGCCCAGTTGCCCTCGCTCTCCTGCACAGTGGCCTTATAGCATGTGGGGATTTGCTCCACACACCAGCGGGCAATGTTCTCGGCTGTGGGGTTGAAAGGCAGCACGTCGTTCAGGTTCTGATGGTCAAGACGGTCTTTTATGACCCGCTTAACCTCAGAGAAGTCTACCACCATGCCGTTGCTGTTGAGTTCTTTTGCACAGCAAAAAATCTCAATCACCCAGTTATGGCCGTGCAGACGGCTGCACTTGCTCTCGTAGTCGAGCACCAGTTGATGACTGGCAGATATTTCAAGTTTCTTCTTAATATAATACATAGTCAACACATATTTCTGTTTTTAAACAATAAGGTCGCTGCCCAGCCGCTTGGCCAGAGCATCGCGTAGTTCCTTGGTCTCCTTGTGCTCCTTCAGCAGTTTCATCATCTGCTCCATGTCAGTGCCCACCTGCTGCAGCTGCCGCTGGATTTCCTTCAGACGGGCGTCGACGAGATCGAGCCGATAGTCCATGACAAGATGTACGACGCGCTGGCGCAGGCTGCCATCGCGGGGCTTGATGACGAAGCGCCGCCCCAGCTGGTGGCGGTCGATGGCCAGGCTGGTGGCCAGCTGGCTGACCTGCAGGTCGGGATGTGAGCAGAAGTAAGCCTCGGCCTTCCACCCTTCTTCGCCCTGATGGGCCACAGCCTCGGCCAGAATCTGGTTGTAGAGCGGCGACGAGAAGCTGATGCCGTCTTGCGAGAGGTCGAAGTCGATATACTGTGCCACGGTGAGCGACACCACCCCGCCGTCGTCGGTCTCGATATTTTCGAAGATTACCTCGTCGCCGTGGCGCACAATCTCACGTAGCAGCAGCATCTCTACCTGCGAAGCCTGCTCTTGCGGCGAGTGCAGCGCAGGAACGGCAGGCTGCTGCAGCTCAGCGAACCCCTCACCGGGTATATACACCGGTGGCAGGTCTGGCGGCAGCGTCTTGCCAGCAGGCTGCGATACCGACTGCCGCTCAACACGCTCGCGCTCTTTCTCCTTCTCTTCTAAGTTGCGCCTGATGTACTTGTTCATCTCGGCAATGAGGGTCTGCTCCTTCATGCTGATGCGACGGGCGAAATCGCTGATATACGTGGAACGCAGTATCTGGTCGGGAATGACGGAGATGCTCTTCACAATGCCGCTGATGCCCTCGCTACGCTTCACGGGGTCGGCAATGTTTTCCACCGTCAGGCGCGACTTGAAGGTGATGAAGTCGGTCTGGTGCTCGTCGATATAGCGCTTCAGCTCCTCGGTAGAGTGCTTACGCGCAAACGAGTCGGGGTCGTCGCCGTCGGGCAGCAGTAGCACCTTGATATTCATGCCCTCCTCGAGCAGCATGTCGGTGCCTCGCATGGCGGCATGTATGCCGGCCTCGTCGCCATCGTAAAGCAGCGTGATGTTGCTGGTAAAGCGGTGGAGCAGGCGTATCTGATGGACCGACAGCGCCGTGCCGCTGTTGGCCACCACGTTTTCCACGCCTGCCTGATGCATGGCTATGACGTCGGTGTAGCCCTCGACCATGAAGACACGGTCTTCCTTCACGATGGCCTTCTTTGCCTGATAGATGCCATAGAGCTCGCGCTCTTTGTGGTAGATGTCGCTGTCGGGCGAGTTCACATACTTCTGGGCCACGCCTTTAGTCCGCGAGTCGAGCACACGCCCGCCAAAAGCCACCACCTTGCCGCTGACGTTGAGCCAGGGGAAGATGGCACGGCCCGAATAGCGGTCGTAGATACCTTTCTCGTTTTCTATGCAGAGTCCCGTCTTCACCAGGAACTCCTTCTTATAGCCCTGCTGCAGGGCTGCAGTGGCGAGGGCATCGCGGCGCTGGGGCGAGTAGCCCAGCTGAAACTTCTCGATGATATCATCGCGTATGCCGCGGCTGCGGAAGTACTGTTTGCCGATGGCAATGCCGTCGGGGTCGTTCTTCAGCGTGTTGTGAAACCAATCGCGTGCCCACTCATTGATGACGAACATCGACTCACGTTCGCTCTGCTGCGCCCGCTCCTCGTCGGTCAGCTCCTTCTCTACTATCTCAATGTTATATTTCTTGGCCAGCCAGCGTAGCGCTTCGGGATAGGTAATCTGCTCGTGCTCCATCAGAAAGCTGACGGGCGTACCGCCCTTACCGCAGACGAAACAATGGCAGATGTTCTTGGCAGGCGACACCATGAACGAGGGGTTGCGGTCATCATGAAACGGGCACAGGCCCTTGTAGTTCACGCCCGCCTTCTTCAGCGTCACGAACTCGCCCACCACGTCAACAATCCTCGCCGCATCGATGATTTTGTCTACTGTCGCCCTGTCTATCATAATTCGGGTGCAAAGTTACAAACAAAAAGCCAAACGGCCAAAGTGTTTTCGATTTATAACACGTCAAAAGAGGTTAAAAACACTGCGGGAGCCTACAATAGTCGTCACTGCGTTTTTTATGCAGCGTCGTGTCGATGCCACCTACGTATCAGACTACGCGAACTCAGCTTTATGCACAAGGAATAGCATCTGAAATGAATTATTTTCCAGTTCTGACACAATATTTGTGCTTCTGAGGCGTTAACAAAGCGTGTCAGAGTGTCCCCGGCGGACATCTGTGCCCCTTATAACGCTTATATATAAGAAAATGAGAAAAAGACTACTGCTATGGATGTCTGCCGCCATCCTCTCTCTCTGCGGCACAATCAGTGCTCAGGCACAAGTAATGAAAACGTCCGACCTGGAAAAGTATGCCAAAGAACGCTATGGCGACAAGTGGCTTGACGCGGCTGCCAACCTGGCCAGCGGCCTGACGCTCGACAAGAACGAGAGTCTGACCTACCAGCAGGTCATTGAGACGCCGGGCAAGACGCGCAACCAGCTCTACGTAGCACTCAACTACTGGGCTACGGCTACCTTCAAGGACCATCAGGCCATCACGCTGAACGACAAGGAGGCCGGCTGCATCATCATCTCGTCGACCATACAGAACATTGTGGAGCACATGGGCACTCTCAACAAATACTCGGTGAGCATCACGCCCATCATCCGACTCGACATCAAGGATGGCCGCGTGCGCGTCACCTTCACCGTGCAGAGCTACGACATTCTGGCCGACGTCAGCGGCGGATGGCTCAGCCCCTCCGACAGGAAAGGCCGCACCTATGGCGACTCTAAGCGCAAGGCCGGCGACAAGACCAACGAACTGCTGTATGATGAGCAGTGGGAGATAGCCCACCACTACCCCTTTGTGGAGAAGGATGCCCAGAAACGCACCTGCGCCAAAGCACTTGTCATGACCCACGCCTACTCAAACGCCATCATCGACAAGGTGGAGGAGGCTCTGAAGAACGGCATTGTGGGCAACGACGATGACGACTGGTAAACGCTTTTCCAAACGATAAAAGGATAATATATAGCGCGGCCAGCACAGTTGCACAGTAGCTGCGCTACTTCTTTAGGTAGGCAGCCAGCGGACTCTTGTTCTGCCGCAGCCCCTTCGCCATCGACCGGGCATTCATTTGTGCACCTAACTTCGAGGTATGGGTGTGGTCGTTCTTGAAATAAACTGCGGCCTTCTGCTTTATCTTGTCTATCAGGGCCTTTGCCTTCTCTTGGTCGTCGGGCAGGTTCTTTACAGCGAACTTCTTGTCGAGGAAGTCGGCTGAGATGTTGTGCATGTCAACAAACTCCACGCCTGTTGCCTCTGCCACCTCGCCATACCAGTGGCCATAGCTGTCGGTACGGCGCTCAATGCGCCCACCGGGCCACTCGTTGCGAGGTGTCAGCGAGACGAGGATAGGCGTGGCACCTTTCTCGCGCACATCGTCAATCATCTTTTTCAGATACCAGCCGAAGCTATAGACCACCTCGTAGGTGCCATCGTCGAGATGGTAGACGTGAAGCGTATCCTTTATAAGCGGAATGACGCCACGGGCTTTACGGTCGGTGATGGGGCCGATGTCGTTGTGGCCGAACTGTATGGTGACAAAGTCGCCAGGCTGCAGCGTGTTGCACACCATCTCCCAGAGCCCTTCCTTCATATAGGTTCTGGTGGAACGCCCGGCCAGCGCAGCATTGACCAACACCACCTTTGTCGTGTCGAACACGGTGGCAGCCTGCGAGGCCCATCCCCACATGCCGTCGTCATCGCTGTCAGCATTCTTCACCGTTGAATCGCCAGTGAAGATGACCATGGGCTTGCCTGCCACCCGACGACTGGCAAACGAAGGGCGAGGCAATCCCTTCATCATCTGCTGCAAAGGCTGCAGCTGAGGGTCGTGGCTTTCCCAAAGTCCTTCGGCAGCACTGAGGGCATTCAACTCTGCCCCAAACTTTGATGTATGAATCCGGTCGCCGAGGAAGTGGTAGTCGCGCTTCCACTGGCCATAGGAATCAAGTTTACGCCCCGACCGCTCATTCAAATCCACGAAAGGGACGCCCTCGGTGGCTGCCACATAGGCTGCCCACGCTGTCTGGGGTTTGCGCACAATGAGCCCCCGATCGTCGTAGGCATTGCGCGGGGTGAGCGACATCAGCACCGGGGTGGCTCCCGCTGCACGTATCTCACTGACGTACTGCCGCAGATAGCGACCGTAAGAGTAGACGGTGTCTTGCTGCCGGGTGCGCTGATTGAAGCCCACATACATCGTATCGGTGTCGACACCAGGAATGACGGCACGCGCCCGTTTCTCATCGAAGAAGTCGCCGCTGTCGTTGTGTCCTATTGAGACGATGACCCAGTCGCCAGGTCGCAACGCCCGTCGCACGGCAGGCCAGAGATCGGTATAGAAGGTGCGGGTCGACATGCCGCCTAAGGCCTGGTTCTCCACGGTAATCTGCTTCTCGTCGAAGTATTTAGCGGCAAAATAGCCCCAGCCCCACTGCCCGTTGCTGCCATCGCCACGCGTGCCGTTGCGCATGGTGGAGTTGCCGACGAGAAAGAGCACTGGGTGACCATCGCGACGGGTGCTGCCCGGCTCCGGACGCGACATGAGTGCCTTCTGTATAGAGTCGGGAGTGTTGTCTACAACCTGCGCTGCGGCTGGCCGACTGGCCCAAAAGGTCATCATGATGATAAGAATTAGTTTCATGTGTTGTAGCGTTTTGATTTGTTTTTGTGCTGCAAAGATACATTTTTTTATTGAATAGGACAAATGTTTCACCACAAAAACACATCAACGAAACCTGACACCCTGGAAGCAAAATGAAAGCCGACAAAACTGCACACTTTAACAAAAATGCGCACAAATGACGCCGATTTGTGCACTTTTCACACTTTTTCTTTTGCATTTCGAACAAAAAAGCGTACCTTTGCAGCCGACTTTATAAAGCAAACTTTTTATACATTATTATATTTATATGGCATTAAAGATTGTTGTGCTGGCTAAACAAGTGCCAGACACCCGAAATGTGGGTAAGGATGCAATGACTGCCGAAGGCACGGTAAACCGTGCTGCCCTACCCGCCATCTTCAACCCCGAAGATTTAAACGCGCTGGAGCAGGCCCTCCGCTTGAAGGAGCAGAACCCAGGCTCTACCGTTGGAATACTGACCATGGGCCCTCCCCGTGCAGGTGAGATTATCCGTCAGGGACTTTATCGTGGCGCCGACACCGGCTGGCTGCTCACAGACCGTCTCTTTGCCGGTGCCGACACGCTGGCCACCTCGTATGCCCTGGCTACGGCCATCAAGAAGATTGGCGACGTGGATATCGTGATTGGCGGTCGGCAGGCCATCGATGGCGACACAGCCCAGGTAGGTCCGCAGGTTGCCCAGAAGCTGGGCCTCAACCAGGTGACCTACGCTGAGGAAGTACTTAGCGTGAATGATGGTTTTGCCATCATTAAAAGAGTTATCGACGGCGGTGTAGAGACCGTAAAAGCCCCCCTGCCCGTGGTCATCACGGTGAACGGAAGCGCTGCTCCCTGTCGCCCCGAAAACGCCAAGCTGGTGATGAAATACAAGCGTGCCACTTGTCCGATGGAAAGGCCTGCCGAAGGCACGCCCTACGACCATCTTTACGACGAGCGTCCTTATCTGACGCTGAATCAGTGGAGCGTGGCCGATGTTGACGGCGACGCACAGCAGTGCGGTCTGGCTGGCAGCCCCACGAAGGTGAAGGCCATCAAGAACATTGTGTTCCAGGCTAAGGAGTCGAAGACTTTGACGGCTTCCGATGCTGACATCGAGGGAATGATCAAAGAATTGTTAGACGAAAAAATCATTGGCTAAAGGGATATGAACAACGTATTTGTATATTGCGAAATAGAAGGTACTTTAGTACAGGAAGTATCTCAAGAACTGCTGACTAAGGGTCGCAAACTCGCCAATGAGCTCGGCGTGGAGCTCCACGCCGTGGTAGCCGGTACGGGCATCAAGGGCAAGGTGGAGGACCAGATTCTGCCCTACGGTGTCGACAAACTCTTTGTCTTCGACGGCGACGGCCTCTTCCCCTATACCTCGGCTCCCCACACCGACATCATGGTGAACCTATTCAAAGAGGAGCAGCCGCAGATTTGCCTCATGGGTGCTACGGTCATCGGTCGTGACCTTGGCCCCCGTGTGTCGTCGTCGCTCACCAGCGGCTTGACTGCCGACTGCACAGAGCTGGAGATTGGCTCGTATGACGACGCCAAGACGAAGCAGCACTACGATAATCTGCTCTATCAGATTCGTCCCGCTTTCGGCGGTAACATCGTGGCAACGATTGTCAATCCCGACCACCGTCCCCAGATGGCTACGGTGCGCTCTGGCGTCATGCAGAAGGCTATCTACGAGCCCAACGGGGAGAATCCCATTGCACGCGGCGAGGTGGTTTACCCCGAGGTCAGTAAGTACGTCAGCCCCGAAGCTTACGTCGTGAAGGTGCTCACCCACGAGGTGCAGGCCGCCAAGCACAACCTGAAGGGTGCTCCCATCGTGGTTGCCGGTGGCTACGGCATGGGCTCGAAGGAAAACTTCGACATGCTGTTCCAGCTGGCTAAGGTGCTTCATGGTGAGGTAGGCGGAAGCCGTGCTGCCGTTGATGCAGGCTGGTTGGATCACGACCGTCAGATTGGTCAGACCGGTGTCACCGTTCATCCGAAGGTGTACATTGCCTGCGGTATCTCTGGACAGATCCAGCACATCGCCGGTATGCAGGATTCGGGCATCATCATCAGTATCAATAGCGACCCCGATGCTCCCATCAACCGCATTGCCGACTACGTCATCACGGGTACTGTGGAAGAGGTTGTACCGAAGCTGATCAAGTACTATAAGCAGAATTCGAAATAAGATGAAAGCTTTAGATATTTTCCTCATCCTCTGTGCCATTGCACTGCTAGGCATATCCTATTATTTTAACACGATAGGTAATTATAAGCTCGGTGCTTTATTTAACATCTGTGCTTATGCATGCGGTATCGCTTTTGGCTCAAGAGTAGGAGGAAGAATTTATAAGAAGAACCAAGAAAACAAAGAATAATTATGGCAAACTATTATAGCGATCATCCTGAGATCGGGTTCTACTTGAACCACCCCCTGATGGCTCGTATCGTCGAGCTGAAAGAAAAGGGTTTCGCTGATGCGAAAGAATACGACTACGCTCCCGTTGACCTGGGCGATGCCATCGAGAACTACAAGCAGATTCTCGACATCACCGGCGACGTGGCTGCCAACATCATTGCTCCGAATTCGGAGAGTGTCGACCTGGAAGGTCCGCACCTCGAGAACGGCCGCATGATCTACGCCTCGAAGACTTTCGAGAACCTCGATGCCACCCGCAAGGCTGGTCTGTGGGGTGTTTCGATGCCTCGCCGCTACGGCGGTCTGAACCTGCCCAACGCTGTATTCTCGATGCTCTCGGAGCTCGTGGCCGCCGCCGATGCCGGTTTTCAGAACATCTGGTCGCTGCAGTCGTGCATCGACACGCTCTATGAGTTCGGATCTGAGGAGCAGCGCCAGAAGTACATTCCCCGTGTCTGCGCTGGCGAAGGTATGTCGATGGACCTCACCGAGCCTGATGCAGGCTCCGACCTGCAGCGCGTCATGCTGAAGGCCACCTTCGATGAAAAGGAAAACTGCTGGCGCCTGAACGGCGTGAAGCGCTTCATCACCAACGGCGACTCTGACATTCACCTCGTGCTGGCCCGCTCAGAGGAGGGTACGAAAGACGGACGCGGCCTGTCGATGTTCATCTACGACAAGCGCAATGGAGGCGTCGACGTGCGACACATTGAGCATAAGCTCGGCATACACGGCAGCCCCACCTGCGAGCTGACTTACAAGAACGCAAAGGCTGAGCTCTGCGGCTCGACCCGCATGGGTCTCATCAAGTATGTGATGGCCCTGATGAACGGTGCCCGCCTCGGCATAGCTGCCCAGAGCGTCGGTCTGTCGCAGGAGGCTTATAACGAAGGTCTGGCCTATGCCAAGGAGCGCGCCCAGTTCGGCGAGAAGATCATCAACTTCCCCGCTGTCTACGACATGCTTTCGCGCATGAAGGCCAAGCTCGATGCCGGTCGCTCGCTGCTCTATCAGACGGCCTGCTACGTCGACATCTACAAGTGCCTGGAGGACATCGAGCGCGACCGCAAGCTCACACCCGAGGAGAAGCAGGAGATGAAGAAGTATCAGCGCCTGGCCGATGCCTTCACGCCGCTGGCAAAGGGCATGAACTCGGAGTATGCCAACCAGAACGCTTACGATGCCATCAGCATCCACGGCGGCTCGGGCTTCATCATGGAGTACAAGTCGCAGCGCCTCTACCGCGACGCCCGCATCTTCAGCATCTACGAGGGAACCACCCAGCTGCAGGTCGTCGCCGCCATCCGCTACATCTCCAACGGCACCATGCTCATCAATATTAAAGAAATGGTGGCCGAACTCCCATCTTCAGCTCTCAAAGAACGTGTTGAGAAGCTCATCCCCATCTATGAGGATGCCCTGAACTACGCCAAGGCTCTCAACAGTCAGGATGCCTTCGATTTCCTGGCACGCCGTCTCTACGACATGACCTGCGAGCTGGTGATGAGTCTGCTCATCGTGCGTGACGCCAATGAGGCTCCTGAGCTCTTCGAGAAGAGCGCCCAGGTCTACGTGCGCATGACTGAAGAGGACGTCATCGGCAAGGCTGCCTACATCAAGGCCTTCCGTCCCGAGGACCTCGACTGTTTCCGCGCAGCAGAGCCTGCATCTGAAAAGGAAGCCTAATCACACTCCTAAAGGGGAGAAGTGATAAGTGAGAAGTGAAAAACTTGCAACCACACGTAATGCAGATTGCGTGGGAGAGCAGATTTTTCACTTGTCCTTTTCACTCATCCCCTCTTGTTTTTTTTCACTTTTTCCTTTCATCTTTCATTTAACAACCCATGAGCATCGACTACATCAAAGAACACGTCAAAACTTATTTCAACCTGGCGTCAGACAGAGAAGACGAACAGGTCATCGTTGAACGAATCAGCCGTGACGTCAGTTTCCGAGGCGCCAACCTCTGGGTGCTTATCTTCGCCATCTTCATTGCCTCGCTGGGACTTAATATCAATTCCACGGCTGTCATCATCGGCGCCATGCTCATCTCGCCTCTCATGGGGCCCATCATCGGTATGGGGCTGGCTGTGGGTATCAACGACCTCGAGTTGCTGAGGCGGTCTGCCAAGAACTTTGCTGTAGCCACACTTATCAGCGTGCTCACTGCAACCATCTACTTTCTGCTGACACCACTCGACGAGGCACGCTCTGAGTTGCTGGCCCGCACCTCGCCCACGCTCTACGATGTGCTGATAGCCTTCTGCGGCGGTGCTGCCGGCATCATTGCCCTCTGCACCGGAGGCAAGGGCAACGTCATCCCTGGTGTGGCCATCGCCACCGCCCTCATGCCGCCGCTCTGCACCGCAGGCTACGGACTGGCCTCCGGGCATTTCCTTTACTTTCTCGGTGCTTTCTACCTTTTCTTCATCAACACCGTGTTCATAGCCTTGGCCACTTATGCCGGTGTGCGCCTGCTGCACTTCTCACGCCACGAGTTTCTCAGCTTAGAACGGGCGAAACGGGCCAGACAAGTCGTCATGTCGATTGTCTTGCTTACCATGCTGCCGGCCACAGTCATGACAGTCAGCATTGTGCGAAAAAGCATCTTCGACAACAACGTGCGGCATTTTGTCAAGGCAGAACTGGCACAGGCTGGCACACAAATAATCTCCACCTACACCGACGACCAGACCCTGAACATTGTGGCTGTAGGAAAGGAGATTTCGGAGGCCAAACGCATCGAAGCCAAACAACACATGGGCGACTACAGGCTGGGCAAATATGAACTGAACATCATTCAGGGCACACAGTCTGACAGTATCTTGATGCTCTCCAACCAACTGACTCAATCAAACAGTAGCCGAGACACGGAGAAAAAGAAACTCATGGAGCTTTCCACGGAAGCCAATATGCTCAACCAAATGCTGTTGGAATACACCCGATACAACGACCTGTCACAAGAGATACGTCCCGAGCTGACTACACTCTTCCCACAGATACACTCGCTGGCTCTGGCGCGGGCCACGGAAGTCGACAAAGATACCGTCATGGCCTATGTCGTTGCCATCATTGGCACAGAGGCAGGCAAACAGCTCACTGCTGCCGACCAGAAAAAGCTGTGCGACTGGCTGAAAGCCCGCACACAAACTCCCGACAGCCTGGCCGTCATTCAAAAATAAAGAAAGAGAAAAGATGAGAGACTACCCCGACCGTATGTCGCCAGAACAAGCTCAGGCGTTTCGCGACGATGTGTTGAACATTGTGAGCCAGATACCTCGCGGCCGGGTGACCACCTATGGCATCATTGCCGCTTTGGCTGGATGGCCCAGCCATCCACGCATGGTTGGGCGTACGCTGCGCTACACACCAGGGGCCGAACTGTTGCCTTGCCACCGCGTGGTCACCATCGCCGGCCGAACGGCTCCCGGCTGGAGCCGCCAACGCACCTTGCTGGAAGAAGAAGGGGTTACATTTAAGCCCAACGGCCACGTCGACATGGAACGTCACCTTTGGGAACCCGATGTTGATGTATAGGCCTATCTGAGCAGCGTTCAGGAATGTATGCCCAGGAAAATCTGCTCCAGCACCTGGGGGAAATAAGCCATCTCTAACTGATGCTCTTTCTCGGCAATGTCGTCGGTGCTGTCACTGGCTGCCAGAGCCACATGAAACTGTGCTATGATATCGCCGCCATCGCAGACGGGCGTCACGTAATGCACGGTCATGCCCGTCTCCCGCTCGCCAGCGGCTTTCACCGCCTCATGCACATGATGTCCCCACATACCTTTACCCCCAAACTTCGGCAGCAGTGCGGGATGCAAATTGACGATGCGACGCGGGAAGGCCTCTATGAGATAATCGGGCACCAGAGGCAGGAAACCCGCCAACACAACAAACCCTACACCATGCTCCCTCAGCAGCGCCATCACCTTTTCCTCGTCGGCCAGCTGCTGTCGGGTCACCACAGCCGTAGGCACGCCCAGCCGTTCGGCTCTCACCAAGGCATAGGCATCGGCCTTGTTACTCACCACGAGCACAGGACGGAAACGCTCAGAGCCCTTGAAATAGCGTATGATGTTCTCACAGTTTGTGCCACCGCCAGAGACGAAGATGGCAAAATTCACTTTATCAGCATTAACCATGGCATTTTCTTTTTGCCTGCAAAGTTACAACATTCCGCTGACATATCCAAAGAAAGCCCTGCTGAATGTCCTGCGCCAGCACAAAAAAAAGAGATGCACCTCATCTTCTGAAGTGCATCCTTTATAGTTATCCTAGTATCCAAATTTAAGGTAATGTTGGTTGGTCTGCTAATTATGCTGCAAAGTTAGTCAATTTTTTCTGCCCTGCAAAATATTTGCATAATTATCTTTGCCTCAAAATAAGGATTCCAGTCTGTTTTAATGATAATTAACTGATATCATCGTCATACGTGTCAAGATAGGTGACGTGAGTGACAAGATACTCCTCCACGCCATGCTTACCATCAGCTCCGCCTATGCCGCTTTTCTTCACGCCGGCATGGAATCCCTGTATAGCCTCAAAGTGCTCACGGTTGATGTAGGTTTCGCCAAACTCCAACTCACGGCAGGCTTTCGTAGCCACATTCAGATCTTTGGTGAAGATGGAGCTGGCCAGACCATACTCACAGTCGTTGGCGTAGGCAATAGCCTGGTCGATGGTGTCAAACTCGACCAGCGGTATGACCGGACCGAACGTTTCTTCATGGATGATGTCCATGTCCTGACGGCAGTCGTCGAGTACTGTGGCAGCATAGAAATAGCCCTTCTCACCCACGCGGTGGCCGCCGCAAAGCAGTCTGGCCCCCTGTTTCAGTGCACGTTCCACCTTCTCGGAGACGCTCTCCAGCGCACGTTGCTCTACCAGCGGCCCCATGTCAACGCTGTCGTCAGCACATGGGTCGCCCACCTTCACAGCTTTCATCTTCTCCACCAAAATCTTGGTAAACTCGGCTTTTACATCTTTCTGCACATAGACGCGCTCCGCATTATTGCATATCTGTCCGTTGTTTCCTATCCGGCTGTCCACAATCCACTGGGCAGCCTTCTCCAAGTCAGCATCTTTCATGACGATGGCCGGTGCCTTGCCGCCCAATTCGAGACTCACCTTGGTAATGTTCTGCGCAGCAGCCTTCATAATGCTCTCGCCAGCCCCCACGCTGCCTGTCACACTGACAATGTCAATCTTCGGCGAACCTGCCATCTCATTGCCTATCACCGAGCCCTTTCCCGTCACGATGTTGATGACACCGGCAGGCACACCCGCCTCGTCTACCACCTTGGCAAACTCAGTGCAGTTCTCTGGTGTCAGCTGACTGGGTTTAATGACAATGGTGCATCCGGCAATCAGGGCAGCACCAGCCTTGCGGGCAATCAGGAAGAAGGGGAAGTTCCATGGCAAGATGCCTGCCACCACCCCAATGGGCTTCTTCGCCAGCAGAATCGTCTCGTTCGGACGGTCGCTGGGTATAATCTCGCCTTCAATATGGCGGGCAAACGATGCCATATATTCGAAATAGCTGATGGTGGCCCCCACCTCTACAGAAGCCCACGAGCGCGTCTTGCCTTGCTCACGCATGATAATCTCGATGAATTCATGCTCGCGACGCTTGATACCGTCGGCAATCTTCAGCAGATAGTGTGCACGCTCTATGGCTGGTGTCTTAGCCCACTGCTTCTGGGCCGCGCGTGCAGCATCGAGCGCCTCATTCACATCCTCGACAGTGCCCTCCGGCTGGCGCGAGATAACTTCCTCCGTCGACGGGTTCAACACGTCAATCCATTTTCCGCCACGGCTCATGCAAAAGCGGCCGTTGATGTACATCTGTAAGTCTTTCATAATGTCATTCGTTTTTGTTGTTAGTAGATTATAATGCAAATGCAAAGATATAAAAAAGAAACGAAAAGTACGCTCTTCGTTTTGTTTTTTTATATTTTGCGTTCCAAAAGGAGCTGACTACAACAGTTCAAATAGTTTTTCCACCAATCTCGGCACGCCATATTGATTCAGGTCGGCCTCATCCACCCACACATAGTCAGCGGGCAGCGTCAGCCGCGCTCCACTCTCAATCAGGTAGAAATCAGCCAGCAGCACCCTATGGGTCAGCACATGGCGCACATGCCGCTTCAGACACTTCACCACACACTTTGTGTCATTGCCACCATGCATGGCCAGCCAGTCGTCCATATGCCAGTCGTCATTTTCAATCAGCAGCGGCTCCCAAAGGCCTTGCCATATATCGCCCGCTCCACGACGATGAATGGCAACAAATCCCTTACACCTTATATAAATATATATAAGTCGGCGCTCTCTCACCTTCAGCGTCTTCAGCTTTACAGGCAGCTGCCTCACCCTCTCTTCGCGAAAAGCCACACACGACACCATCAACGGACAGTCAGCGCAGCGCGGCGCCTGCGGCATACACTGCGTAGCCCCGAAATCCATCATGGCTTGATTGAAAGCCGAAGCCTGCTTTTCTGGCAACAACTCCTGTGCCATGGCAGTAAACTCATGTTTACCCGCCGTTGTGTTGATGGGCGTCTCGATGCCAAAGTAGCGGCTCAACACCCTGTACACATTGCCGTCGACCACAGCCACAGGCCACCCGAAGGCAATCGAGCCGATGGCTGCCGCCGTGTAGTCGCCCACGCCTTTCAGACTTCTGATGCCTTCCATGGTCTGAGGGAAGCCTCCCATCTCTACTATCTGCTTGGCCGCATGGTGCAAGTTGCGGGCTCTCGAGTAATAGCCCAGTCCCTGCCATAAGCGCAGCACCTCGTCTTCCGTGGCTTCTGCCAGCATCTCCACTCTGGGCCATCGCTCCATGAAGCGCAGCCAGTAGTCCCACCCTTGCTTCACCTGAGTCTGCTGAAGAATAATCTCCGAGAGCCAAATAGCATACGGATCGTGCGTCTCCCGCCACGGCAGCTGTCGGCCGTGGCTGTCAAACCACCGCAACAAGGTCGATGTAAAGTCTGAAGGAAAGTCGTTGTTCATGCACCGAGTTGTTTTGCACCGTATTTTCTGCAGATTCCCCATAGCAGACATCAACGAGTGAGAGAGAATTTCATGGAGATGCCGAAGTCTTGCGTGGTAGTGGGATAACTGCTGGAAGAAAGCAGCGGCGTGTTGGTTTGGCGGTCGTAGTAAGCCGTCAGGGTAAGGAAGCGCGAGAGCGTGTAGTCGGCCGAAATAGATATCTTCAGGGCCGAGTTGCCGCTGCTGGCCGACGAGACGCCGGAGGCTATGTCGCGGGTGATGGCAGCCTGCTTGCGGAACGATATGTCGAGGCGCGTGTTAAGGTCGTGGTTCACCCCACCCCTTTTACTGCTTCGCTGCGTCGACTGCGACCTGTTTTGCGACTCATCGTCGGCCGTGCCCTTTTTCTTGTCCTTCACCTTACGATGGCTGGTGCCCGAACCGAAGAGGTTGAAGTTGCTGATTTTGTAAGCCACTCCCACAACCCAGTCTTTCGACTTCGACTCGTTAATCTGCACGCTGGTCATCGAGAGATTCAACTGTCGCGACGTCTTGTACTCCACCTTCAGCGTCAGGTTGTTCTGCAGCGTCATGTCAAGTCCGAGCAACGGTGAGAACGCCTCGTTGATAGACACGGTGGAGATGTTGTATACAGACGATGGAGTGTAGCTGCCGTCGGCCGCCTGTACGTAGCCAAGGTCGCCAATATACTCAAGCCAGCTGCTGTAAGAGGCATAGGACCCCACGGAATAGACGCTCTTATAGGCATGGTTGATGTTGACACTCTTGAAGTGGTCGCGCAGCCACGAAATCTTCGACAGTCCGGCATAGCGCACCGTCCAGTTGGGCAGCAAACGTGTGATGGTGGGGAAGATGCTGAGCGACTTGCCCCCGCCCACCGTATAGGTAGATAGGAAAGCAGGTATAAGCACATCGGCACTGTAGGGGTCGACAGCATTAACCGTGGCATTGACGAGCCCACTGTGCTGGCGGAAGCCGTCGGCACTGGGATATTGTGCCTGCACCTGGTCGCGATAGAAGTTGACACGGTTGCAGAACTGTTCAAACGACTTCGAGTAATAGCCGTTGTTGGCATTGCCCATACCTTCGAGGGCGCTCTTGATGGAGATGGTGGTCATGGTGAACGAGCCGCTGTGGGTGGTGGGCGTCCCGGCATACATATACTGAATGCTCTTGCTGCGGTTGATGGTGCGTGTGGCCGTGAGGTCAATCTTCAGGTCGCGCACCGGCTCAAGCGTGGCACGCAGCTGCAGGTCTTCGGTGGCGCTGGTCGTAGAAGGCGTGGCCACAGATTCGTTGCACAACAGCCAACCGTTCTCGCGGGCCCTCTCAATATAGCTGTCGCCGGTGAGGCCGAAGGCAAAATCGAGCCCGGGGGCCATCACGCTGCCGCGCCGCTGGCCGAACATATCGCCCACATTGGGCACAAAGCCAGGCAGCGTCATAGCATACTGGTTGCGGTAGCTGAGGTTGACCGTGCGTAGCATCATCAGGAAGCGGGCTACCTGCTGTGCCGGATTATACCACCATTGTTTGTCGAGCGGTTCTTTGGCCGTGACATTGAGCTTGAGTTTTACAGGCGAGCTATTTGCGGCAACGGAGGTTTTCATATCAATGCTGTCAGGCGATGCAGCTATTGAGTCGCCCGCAGTGGATGCAAGCGAGGCTTTAGAGGCTTTCCCCTTAGGCAGCCATACCTTTATCTTGTTCTCGTCGACGACCTTATACTTCACAGCCACCGTCTTGCCCTTTTCGTCCTTGGCAGAGACAATCAGCCGCTTCGACTTCTTGCCGTGCTGCACTACTATCTGACTGTCGGGCTGCAGCGTGATTTCCTTCTGGAAGGTATTCTTGTTTTTGGGCAGCACCTTCGTGTCGGGGGTTTCATCAGACTTCTTCTGCAGAGCCTTACCATCCTTGGCGTCTGGAGCCGTCAGTTGCTGGCGTCCCTGCGGTCTCCTGCCCCTGGCATCGCTGCCCTTCCTGGCAGGCTGTTTCTTGAAGCGTTCGTTGGTTTTCTTCAAGAAGGGCACGTGGTTATAGAGCGTCTCCATGTTGAGCGCCCCGTTCAGATTGAGATTGCGGTTGTTTTGTATAGTGTTGCCGAGCGACGTGCCGTCATCGAGTTCCGTGCCACGCAGCCACGAATAGGTGGCCGTATAATTAGCATCGGTCTTGAGCCAGTCGAAAATGGGCAGTTTGTCGAGCGGCAGCTGATAGCTGGCCGTAAACGTCTGCCTATAGTCGAGCGGCGTGCCCCAGTGCCCTATAGACTGGCGCACCGAGTCTTTCCATGCCGAATAGCGGTCGGCATAGAGGTCTTTGTTGATAGGTGTATAGGGCTCTTCCACCTCGGCATGCGTGGCCGACTGGAAGTTCATGTGAAGATTCTTTGTGAGGTCCCAGCGAATAGAGAAGTCGCGATTCCAAAGGAACTGCTCGTTGAACTGCAGTGGCAAGTTGGGGTTTTCGGTGTTCTCCAGGTCGCGCTCCTGCAACTCATAGTACATACGCGAGAGTTCAGAGTTGAACGCGATGCTCTGAGGCAGATAGTTGAGCCCCAGTGCTTTGGGGAAATTCATCCACTTCGACTTCGATTTCGACTTCTTGAAGGGCTCCCACGTCTTATAGACCGGCGTGTAAGTATAGCTGAGGGCACCGCGCCACTGGTCTTCCGTCTCCCAGACAGTGGTCTCGCCGGTCGTCTTACGATGAGAATGGCTGTAGCTGAAGCCGAAGTTCGCCGGGTCGATGGGCAGCGGATGGCGCTTGCTCTTGATACCTACGCGGGCATTTGAGATGGAGAAGTTACGCGTGGTGTGCTTCGTGACGGCTATCGACTCGATACTGTCACGCTCGCGCCGGCTCGTGGTAGCATCAAACACGTCGTCGAGCTCCATATCGGTGTCGAGTGGGTTGTACTTCGGACTGATGTCTTCTTTGGTGTATGAATAGTAAAGCGGAGCGGTGACCTTAGCCTTCTCGGGGAAGAGCTTGCCGAGTTCGAGGTTGGCAGTGACAGAGTACGACTTCTCCGTGTCGGTTCTGCGCTGCATGACGCTCTCCTCCAGTCCGCCAAAGCCGTCGGTGATATAGCGGCCCGTGAGATTCAGGCTGCCGAAGTCGCTCATCTGCACATTCATTGCTCCCGAGGCAGCCCAGCCGCCCTCATTGTTGGCTTCACGCAGGCGCAGCTCGTTGACCCACACCTCGCCCGACTTGAGCGTGCTGCTAAGGTTGCGCACACCGATAATCATGGTCTTCACCTCGCCCAGCGAGGGGTTACCCACCACAGTAATCTTGTTGTTAGGTTTGTTGGGATCGTAGTCGGAGAAGGCTTGGGCGTAGCTTGCGGTGCCCTCAGAGCGGGCCTTGTTGCGGGCCTTCTTCAGAGCGGTGAAGACACTCAGGTCTACGTCGAGCATGTTTTCCTGGGGCCACACCAGCGGGCGGTCGCTGGGCACGTTCCAGCGGTAGGTTCCTTCGGGCGTCAGCTTCAGCGGGATGAGATATTCGTAGTAGTTGCTCTTGTAGTCGCTGCCCAGACGGATAAACACGGCCAGCTGATTGTCTTCCAGCTGCGTGTTGTTAGGAATCAGGTGGTTGGCATGCACAAACATCTGCAGGTGCTTATACTGGCGGAGGTCGAGATTAGTGTTCTTGTAGACAGCCTTCGACTCGTTTTGCGACAGGTTTTTCACCGTCAGACAGAGAGCCTGCTCGTTGTTCTCCGTCAGCTGCGGCTGCGAGGGGTCGGTGGCACGGCTGATGCCCGGCGGCAGCACATAGGCCACAGGCTTGCGGTCGGTATTCTCCTCGATGTTGACGGCGCTCATCTCGAGTACGCCCGTCTCGGCACTGGCGCTGGTCTGCAGATTCTGCTTATACTGGCGCCACTCGCCGCGCACCAGGTCGAGCGAGCCGAAGCGCAGCACGATGGGTTCCTCGAAGCCGGTGAGGAACATGCGCATGAAGCGGATGCTGGTGAAGTCGTTGATAGAGCCAACCTTGTCATTCCATTCAGCCAGCGGCACACGATACTGGTACCAGCGCACGGTGATAGAGTCGCCGTTGCGCAGCTTGGCGTTATAGTCGCGATGGTCCACGATATAGCTGTCGTCGCTCTTCATGCCCTGGTTATAGGCCTGCAGTTCATCGTCGCTGATAGGTATGCGATACTGGTAGTAGCGCTCATACTCGTTCAGAGTGAAGTCCTGGTTGATATCCTCCACGTCAGGCCCCGTCTTGTAGCTGGTGTCGTAGCCCTCGGTCTGGTCGTCGCTGGCGGGTGAGTTGCCCTGTGGATTATTGATGCGCTTGTAGCGGTCCATGATGCTCTTCTGCTCGGCGTCGAAGTCTCTGCCGCGGAAGTAGTGGTAGTCGTCGCCGGCGGGGTCGTTGCGCCAGGCCTGGATGAGTGAGTCGTTCTGCACCACCGACGCCACGGCATTGAGCCATTCGGCATAAGCCCCGTAGCTGCGCTCCTCTTCGTCGGTCAGGCCGTTGAGTCCCACATCCTGCAGCTGGCGCGACCCGCTGGTGGTGGCAAAGGCATATGTCTGCGAGGCCTGCACCGGAATTTTTCCCCATTGGGTGGTTTCATACGACGAAGTGCCGTCAACGGGCATGCCGCTCTCATAGAACTTCTTGCCATCGCGCAGCACATCCTCGCTCACCTCGCCCAGGTTGAGATACAGTTCACCAGCATGGCGTGCGGCAGTGCCGTCCTTGCGCGTATATATAAAGGGATCGAGGAGCCAGAACTCCACATACTCAATGTTGGCCTGCTCAAAGTCAGTAGTCTCCAGCTTGCGCATCATGCCGCCCCAGCGCTGTGCCGGGTTGCGCAGGGTGCCGTCGGGGTTGAAATCGAGCGTCAGGTTGTAGGGGCCGCGCTCCTGCGGGTAGTATGCCAGGTTGAGTACGGGCAGCGTCGAAGTGGCGCCGTTGTAGGTTGACTGGTCGCGGTTGGGATAGAGCTCCCTGACGTAGACCTCACGCACATAGTGGTTCGACAGCTGTTCCAGGTCGCTTTTGATGTGGCCAGGCGTCAGGCTCGAAGAGCGACGCGTGAAGATGGGGTCTACGTTATACCATGCCAGCAGGGCGCGGTCGTAGCCGCTCCTCACCGTCTCTTTGTCGTTATAGCCTGCAAACATCGTCGGTACGCTCGAGAGCACCCATGCCTTCGGGTCGCTCACGTCGAGCAGGTTCTTGGTGTTCTCAAAGTCATCCAGATAAGAGGCATTGTCCTGCGTGCCATGTGCCTTGCCAGCGATGAGCTGTGCAAACTCACCGGTGAACGTGATTTGCGAAGGCTGCGTGACGTGGAGCAGCGGCAGACGGTCGAGCATGTTGGTGAGCCACTGCGACTCCTGCTTCCAGTTCACGTTGAGTCCCCAGAGGGTGTTGTTCAGCGGTTCCTCGCCCATGGCCACCTTGGTAATCAGCGCCTGTTCCTGCAGGTGCAGCAGCGTACCGCCGAGCGAGAAGTTCTTGGTGAAGTTGTACTCCCAGTTCAGTCCGAGCATTGTCTTGCGCTGCATGCCATAGTCGTTGTTCGACTCCAGCGACACATTTACGTTCGTTCCTGCATCGATGATGCTCTGGTTGAGGATGGTCACCTCGCCGGCCGAATAATCCACGGTGTAGTCGCTGCCCTCTTGCAGGGTGACACCGCCGGCAGTGACCACCACGGAGCCCTGTGGCACATTATAGGCGCCGAGCGAGATGACGTTGGCCGAAGTGCCCTTAAACTGTCCGGTCATGATAAACTTATCTTTCTCGGCATTCTGCTTGGCCACGGTCTTTGTGGAGTCGTAGAGCGCATCGAAGCAGTATTTGTCGGCCAGGCTGCCCAGTCCGTTCTTCTCCAGATAGTCGCGCAGATATTGTCCGAAAGGCTCGGCGGCGGGCAGGAAGACACGGCCGTTGGCTACAGTGTAGCCCTGCACGAAGTCGAACTGGCCGTTGGCATGAGGCTTCATGTTGGCATCGAGGCGGTCCAGTCCCATCACCTTCAGCAGCGTGGTCTGCTTCAGCTGTTCCTCGGGCAGATAGGTAAGATAGGTGCCGGTGGTGTCGCTCTGATATTTGATGTCAAGCTTGAAGCGTTCTTTCTCTACCGACGAAGCCAGGTAGTACACGTTTTTCATCATCAGCCGCCAGTTGCCCTGCGAGGGGTTGCTCGACGTGTTCTTCAGCGACTTCACAAAGAGGCACTTCTGCGTCTGTGTGACGTCGGTGGAGAACTCACCCACCTGATAGGTCTGTCCGCCATAGGTATACTCGAAGGCCACCGCCAGCACCTGGTCAGTCTGCAGCCCGCTTTTCAGCGAGATATATCCGAGCGCCGTGTTGACGGTGTATTCGCTGCTGTTGAGCAGCCGGGCTGATGCCAGCTTCTCGTAGTCGGTGCCGCCGTGCAGCTGCGTCATGGCCTCCAGGCGCGCGGTCACGTTGTCGATGCTACGCGAAGCAGAGTCGATATTGTTGACGAGCGTTGAGTAGACATCGTTAGCCAGGTTGCCAGGCACACTCATGCCCGTGGCGCTCCAGGCCGGGTTGCTGATAAAGCTGTTTTCACCCAGGTCGGTGAAAGCCACTATGTTGCGGGTGTTGTTGGTGTTGCCCGTCTTGTTGGTCACCCACACCTCCACACGGTTTATCTTGATGCCCGTGGTCAGGTTGGGCAACGTAGTCATGGCCTTGTCGTATATCTGCCGGAAATAATGCGACAGGAAGAAGTGCCGGTTTTCCTCGTAGTCGGCCGCGTTGATTTCAAAGGGGGTGGTCTGCGTGCCGCCTTTCGACGAGACGCTCTTCGAGGTAGACTTCTTCTGCGAGAGCACGGTCTGCAGCTTCAGCTTGCCGAACTGCCAGTCGGTGCGTATGCCGAAGAGCGAAGTGGCTCCGTGCACCAGCGAGTTGTTGGAGGGGAAAGATACATTGCCGGCCTCGACGAGCTTGATGATTTCATCTTCCTTGCCGTCGTACTTCAGTTTCAGGTTCTTGGTATCGAAGTCGAAGGTGGCGTCGGTGTTGTAGTTGAGGTTCATATTCACCTTATCGCCCACCTTGCCATTGACGCTCAGGTTGATTTTCTCATCGAAGTCGAAGGCCGTCGTCTTGCGGTTGCGTATAGGCAGCGAGGGGTTGTCTATGTTTTTCTTCGTGGCGCCCACCTTCACCTCGGCCGTACCTTGTGTCTTCACGCGCACGCCACCCGGTCCGAAGATTTTCTCTGCGGGCCCCAGGTCGAACTGCATGTCGGTGAAGTCGAATTTGTTCTCGCCCTTGGCCTGCACGTTGGCTGCGTCTTTCTGGCGGAAGAACTGGTTGCGCGCCCGACGCTCGCTCCACTTCATATACTCCTCGGGCGTCATCACGATAGGGGCATTCAGATACGAGTCGCCCATCTTCGAGCCTATATAATAGAGGTTCAGCGAGTCGTCGTAGACGGCTTCCTGCTTGATGTTGTCGGGCATGCGCAGGTCAAGAGCGCTCGAGTCGAGGTCTTCTGTCAGCACGGGGGCCGTCTTCTGTATCTTCCACAGCGAGTGCACCAGCGAGTCGGGCGTGTCCTCCAGATCCATGTCGATGGCCTTGGGCTGCGCTTTCACGCCAGATTTTCCGTTGCGCGTGGTGTCGGCTTTCTCCGATGGCCTGCCGCCGCCAGGGCGCAGATTGTTGCCCCCCAGGCCGCGCCTCTGACCGGCTACGCCGCTTCGCGGCACAGGCCTTCGCCCGTCCCGTGTATTGTCGTCCTGCGGCGGTGTCACTGCCAGGGCCGCCAGACTTATCATGGCCAACAGTATGTATGCTGCGCGTCTCATGTGCTCATATATAACGCCCCCCACGCCGCATTTATTGCGTGCACCGACAAATAAAAAAAAAGCACAGTCATTTTTTTTGCATCATTTTCTTGCGCAGCCCCAAAAAGATCGCTAACTTTGCAAACGAAACTCACTGTACATATTAATCATACTAGGCTCCATTATGAAACATCATCTACTACCCATGACCCTGTTTGTGCTGTCGGCACTCATGCTTTGCGGCACAAAGATGCAAGCTCAGGAACCCTACGCCGTGCTGAGCAACGACAACACTACCCTAACATTCTATTACGACAACTACAAGGCAGACCGCAATGGGCTGGACATCGGTCCTTTTGACGACGCTACCAAGTACAGAGACCTATGGGACAGCCACGCAGGAGACATCACCACAGTGGTGTTCGACGATTCGTTTGCCGACTGCACCACGCTAACCAGCACGGCTTCCTGGTTTAAAAATTTTCATAAGCTAACATCCATTGTGGGTATCAGCAATCTGAAGACCGACAATGTAACGAGCATGCTTTGGAGGCACAACCTACGACGAGAACCACATTGACGGCACCTACGCCCGCGTCGATGGCGGCGCAGAGGAGCCCGGCTATCTCACGTATAAGAAATCTTTGGGTATCCAGGGCATCCGCAACAACGACTCGGCCGACGCCCCCGCTTACACCCTCTCCGGCCAGCGCATAACCACCCCGCACAAGGGCATCAGCATCGTTGGAGGCCGCAAGGTAGTGGTGAGGTAACTCAGCATCAGTGGCACAACGACAACAGCCGCCATTCCCTGCCGGATAAAGGGAATGGCGGCTGTTTACTTTGGCAGTCCCCGTGGGAGAAAAACGGTTTCCGGGAAAGCAGCTCCCCCTACTTGATTTGCTTCAGCGCCAGCTTCACCACCTGCTCCACAGTCAGCTGGGGCTGTTCTTGCAATATCTTTACCACCACCTTCTGCGTCGGTGCGGGGGCAAAGCCAAGCATCGACAAGGCAGCCACAGCCTCGTCGCGCACAGCGTTGTCGACGGGCGACTGCACACTGCCGCCGGCAGGTATTTCCTCGGCGATGCCCAGCGCCACAATCTTGTCGCGCAGGTCGACGATAATGCGCTGCGCCGTCATCTTGCCGATGCCCTTGATACTCTGCATCAGCTTCGCATTGCCGGTAGAGATGACATTGCACAGCTCGCCCACGGTCATCGACGAGAGCATCATGCGCGCCGTGTTGGTGCCCACGCCGCTCACAGTGATGAGCAGCTGGAACATCTCGCGTTCCTTTTTATTATAGAAGCCATAGAGCACGTGGGCGTCCTCGCGTATAGCCTCATAGACATAGAGCCGCACTTCCTTCTTGCCCTGCACGGCGCTGTAAGTATTGAGCGATATATTCAATCCATAGCCCACGCCTGCCGCCTCAACCGTGGCCAAGGCGGGAGTGAGCTCGGTCAGCTCGCCCCTGATGTATTCAATCATATTCTGTTCTGTATTAGTTTGTATATATACATTTCAATTAACGCTCCGTGCCCTCGCATTATTGTACTGCCGCATGAAAAACATGTTTTTTTGTGGCACCAAATGCACGGTTTTCGACAAAATTTTGTACTTTTGCATCCGGATTTTGCCATTTGGCAACACAAGAAACAGAAAAAGGAGATAACAAAGATGGAAAAGAAAATCAGAGCCGCCGTAGTAGGCTACGGCAACATTGGGCGCTATGCCGTTCAGGCGCTGCAGGCTGCCCCCGACTTCGAACTGGCCGGCATCGTCAGGCGCCACGGCGCCGCCGACATGCCACTGGAACTGCAGCCCTATCAGGTGGTAAAGGATATCCGCGAACTGAAGGACATCGATGTGGCCATTCTCTGCACCCCTACCCGCTCGTGCGAGGAGTATGCCCGGCAGATTGTGCCATTGGGCATCAATACGGTCGACTCGTTCGACATCCACACGCAGATACGTGGCTACCGCGAGCGCCAGATGGCTCTTTGCCGCGAGACAAACACCGTCAGCGTGATTGCCGCCGGATGGGACCCGGGCAGCGACAGCATTGTGCGCACGCTGATGCAGAGTCTGGCCCCCAAGGGCTTGAGCTACACCAACTTCGGCCCCGGCATGTCGATGGGCCACTCGGTGTGTGTGCGCTCAAAAGAGGGAGTGCGCAATGCCCTCTCCGTCACCATCCCGCTGGGCGAGGGTATCCATCGGCGCATGGTCTATGTAGAGTTGGAAGAGGGTGCCAGGCTTGAGGACGTGACGGCAGCCGTCAAGGCCGACCCGTATTTTGCCAACGACGAGACTCATGTGTTTGCCGTTGACAGCGTCGACGATGTGCGCGACATGGGCCACGGCGTCAATCTGGTGCGCAAAGGTGTGTCAGGACAGACTCAGAATCAGCGTTTTGAGTTCAACATGCAAATCAACAATCCCGCCCTGACGGCACAGGTGCTGGTCAATGTGGCACGTGCCTCCATGCGCCTGCAGCCCGGCTGCTACACTATGATTGAGATACCCGTCGTCGACATGCTGCCCGGCAGCCGTGAAGACCTCATTGAGAAACTTGTTTAAGATGACTCATTAGAAATGGGAAAGGTCGCTTTCTCATTTCTAATTCAATAGCAACATCAGCACCACCTGCACGATAATTACGCGCAGGAACATGGCCAACGGGTACACCGTGGCATAGCTCACGCTGGGGGTGTCGCCGTCAATCGTGTCGTTGGCATAAGCCAATGCCATGGGGTTGGCCATACTGCCGCAAAGCACGCCGCAGATGGTGCCCCAGTCCATGCGAGAGAAGCGCAACGCCAGCAGACCGACGATGACGACCGGCACAAGGGTAATCAGGAAGCCTAAGGCAATCCACAGCAGGCCCTCGGGGCGCACTACGCTCTCGAAGAAGTGGGCACCGCTCTCCAGACCGAGACAGGCCAGATAGACCGACAGTCCCAGTTTGCGGAGCATAAGCGAAGCGCTGCGTGTGGTGTAGGTGATGAGATGGAAGCGCGGCCCGAAAGCACCTATGAGCAGGCCTACCACGATGGGGCCGCCCGCCAGTCCCAGCCTCAGGGGCAGCGTCATGCCCGGCACGCTGAGCGGCAATGTGCCCACGGCCAGACCGAGGATGATGCCTATGAAAATGGCTGCCAGATTCGGCTCGTTGAGACTCTGCACCGAGTTGCCGAAAAACGACTCGATGGCATCCAGCGAGCGGCGGTCGCCCACGATGTGCAGACGGTCACCATACTGCAGACGGAGGTTGGGCGTGGCCAGCAGACGCGTGTCGCCGCGCGTGATACGGCTGATGTTTACCCGGTAGGTCTTGCGCAGCTGCAGACTGCCCAGACGGCGCCCGTTGAGCATGGGCCGGGTGAGCACCACAATGCGGCTCTCCACCTCGCCCGTAGCAGCACCGTCGAGATGATTCCAGTCCACGGCATCGCTGTTTAGGTCTTCGTTGGTGCGCTCTCCGAAGAGCATCTCCAGCGCCTCGGCCTCATCACGCATCATCACCACCAGCAGACGGTCGCCCTGCTGCAACTGCGTCGATGATTTCGGCACGAGAACCTCGTTGCCACGCCAGATGCGCGAAATGATGAAACGGAAACGCGTCTGCTGCGCTATCTGCGCCAGCGTATGTCCCTCCACCGATTTATTTGTCACATTGAAACGGGCCACGTAGGTCTGGTGCTCATCGTCGCTCTTCACAGCATGCAGCCGCTGCGGCTTCACCACCAGCCTGCGCATGAGCAGGATGGCCAGTATGACACCCACCACACCCAGCGGATAGGCCACGGCACAACCCAGGGCTGCACCACTTTGCGGCAGACCCATGAATGCCAGCGTCTGCTGGGCGGCACCCAGCGCCGGCGTGTTAGTAGTGGCGCCGCAGAGTATGCCAGCCATGTCAGGCAGGCTGACACCCGTCAGCGGACAGAGGGCCACAGCCATCGCCGTGCCGAGCAGCACCACGCCCAGGCCCCACAGATTGAGACTGATGCCTTCGTGGGCCAGCGAACCGAAGAAGCCGGGTCCCACGCTGAGCCCCAGGCAATAGACAAAAAGCACCAGACCGAACGTCTCGGCAAACGAGAGCATCTGGGCGTCGGCCTGCAAGCCTACATGGCCAGCCATGATGCCCACAAAGAAGACAAAGGCCACGCCCAGCGACACTCCCAACACACGCACTTTGCCCAAGGCCAGTCCCAGGGCACAAATGGCCGAGATAATCACCAGTGTCTGCATGGCCGAAGGCTCAAGCAACAGGTCTGCTATCCAATTCATTTTATCTGATTTTATTCCGGTCCGTCACAACCAATTTTTTCTACCGTGCAAAGTTACAGTTTTTCCATCAGATAGGCAAATAAAACACAAGCCAATTTATCTTCACCTTCCATATTTTTTTGACATAAAGCATTTCCTGCTTTTTAGAAATCGACAACTTCTGGCGAACTTTCTGCACAGCAACATCATAAAACATGTATTTTCTATCCGCTATCAGCGGAGATGGGGCCTAAAGTTTGCCTCAAAGACAATCTAAGTAGCCCTAAACGCGACACAAAAGAGGCCAAAATGCAACGAAAAAGGGCCAAAATGCAACGAAAAAGGGCCAAAATGCCATGCGGTTTGGGCCTAACCGCTACACTATTATGTGCCATGAGAAGAGCAGAACAAAGACTTTACTGGTGAGACGATTGTGGGTAATCAAATAAAAAAATGAAAGAAAGCGAGTTGAGAGCTTGCTTTCTTTCATTTTCCCATCAGTTTGCCGATGACAGGTTTACGTCATGTGCCCAACTCCTTACGACTCTGCAGCCGTGAGCAGGATTTCGCTGAGCGTCGGGTGAATGTGCACCATGTCGCGCAGCTGGGCTACGGTGGTCTGGCGGCACATCAGCGAGCTGGCCTCCTGCACGAGGTCGGCCGAGTGAGCACCAAAGGCATGGCAGCCCAGGATGCGACCGGCACCCGGCTCGCTAAGGAGTTTGAGCATACCCTCGGCCTCATTCATGGCCAAAGCCTTGCCATTGGCACGGTGGAAGGCCTTGCGGCACTCGTACTCCACACCCTCAGCCTTCAGCTGATCTTCAGTCTTACCTACGCAGGCAGCTTCAGGATTGGTGAAAATGGCAGCAGGCATGATGCTGAGGTCGATGCCGTCGTCGTGGCCGAGAATGTGATTCACCACGTGAATGCCCTGCATCTCGGCAGCGTGGGCGAGCATCATGCGACTGTTGACGTCGCCGATGGCATAGACGCCTTTGACGGTGGTCTCGAAGTTCTCATCAACCTTGATGCCCGTGCGGGCGTCATACTCAAAGCCGGCATTCTGGAAGTGGTCGAAGACACGGGGCGCACGGCCCACAGCCATGAGCACTTCCTCGGCCTGAACGGTCTGCTCCTTGCCCTTCTTGTCGGCAAAGGTGACGCCGTCAGACGTGATGGCGGTGACGCCGCACTGCAGGCAGAACTTCACGCCACGCTTCTCAAGCACCTTGCGCAGGCGCTTGGCGATGTCGCTGTCGAGGGCGGGCAGGCACTCCTTGAGAAACTCCACAACGGTCACTTCTGTGCCGAAGGCCGAGAAGATGCTGGCGAACTCCATGCCGATGACGCCTGCGCCAATGATGCAGAGGCTCTTGGGCAGGTGGTCGATGCTGAGCAGGTCGGCACTGTCGAGCACAGGACGGCTGGCAGGCTCTTTCAAGCGCAGGCTCTTGGAAACAGAGCCAGTGGCCACGATAATGTTATCTGCCGTGTATTCCTCGCCTGCGGCGACAATAGTCTTAGCATCCTTGAATTGTGCGTCGGCCTTGACCAACGTCACGTTAGGATGCGACAACAACGTGTCGATGCCGGAACGGAGCTGCATGAGCACCTCGTTCTTGCGGGCAATGACCTGCTGGAAGTTGAAGTTGTAGCTGAGATTGTCGAGACCGAAGAGGTCACTCTCCTTGAGAGTCTGGACAATCTCGGCGTTGCGGGCCATCGACTTGGTGGGGATGCAGCCTTCGTTGAGGCAGGTGCCTCCCACCTGGGCGCTTTCGAAAATAACCACCTTCAGACCATGCTGGGCGGCATGACCGGCGGCGCGGTAACCTCCGGGACCTGCGCCAATGATGATAAGATCAGTATTTACCATTTGCATTCCTCATTTTTACTTGTCGGCCACAAGCTGACGCCAGGTGACGATGGGGTGCTTGGCGGCCAACACGTCGTCGACGCGACCAATGGGCGTGCAGTGGGGAGCACTCTTCACCTCATCGGGGTTCGTCTTGGCTTCCTCGGCAATCTGGCGCATCACGGCAATGAAGCCGTCGATGGTCTCTTTCGACTCGTTCTCGGTGGGCTCAATCATGAGGCTCTCGTGGAACAGCAGGGGGAAGTAGATGGTGGGAGCATGATAGCCGTAATCGAGTAGCCGCTTAGCCACATCCATCGTGGTGACGCCCGTCGACTTGTCTTTCAGGCCGTCGAAGACGAACTCATGCTTGCACAGGCCGTCGATGGGCAGCTCGTAGACATCCTTCAGGCACTCCTTGATGTAGTTGGCGTTGAGCGTGGCGAGCGGACCCACCAGCTTCACGTTCTCGCGACCAAGGGTGAGGATATAGGTGAGGGCACGCATCTCTACGGCGAAGTTACCGTGGAAGGGGCTCACCATGGGGAAGAATGCCTCCAGCCCTTTACGCACACCGACAGGACCGGCACCGGGGCCACCACCGCCGTGAGGCGTGGAGAACGTCTTGTGCAGGTTGATGTGCATCACGTCGAAGCCCATGTCACCAGGACGGGCAGCACCGAGCATCGGGTTGAGGTTGGCACCGTCATAATACATCAGACCGCCTGCAGCATGCACGAGCTTCTCGATGGCAGGAATCTGCTTCTCGAAGAGACCGAGCGTGTTGGGATTGGTCATCATCATGGCAGCAATCTCAGGTCCGTGCTGGGCAAGCAGTTCCTTCAGGGCATCGACATCGACGGTACCGTCGGCAAGCGACTTCACCTCGATGATGTCGAGACCGCAGACAGCAGCCGAGGCAGGGTTGGTGCCGTGAGCCGAGTCAGGAACGATGACGAGGCGGCGGGCCATGTCGCCACGACTCTCGTGGTACTTCTTGATGACCATAAGACCGGTGAGCTCACCATGAGCGCCAGCGAAAGGCTTCAGCGTGAAGGCATGCAGGCCTGTGAGGGCGCAGAGCTGCTTCTGCAGCATGGCGCAGACGGCTTCGGCGCCCTTTGTGGTCTCAGCGGGCTGCAGGGGGTGCAGGGCGCTGAACTGCGGCAGGGCAGCCATCTCCTCGTTGATTTTGGGGTTATACTTCATGGTGCACGAACCGAGCGGGTAGAAGCCGTTGTCGACACCGAAGTTGTTAGCCGAGAGGTTCGTATAATGGCGCACGACGGTCATCTCGTCGCACTCGGGCAGCTGGGCTTCTTCCTTGCGGCGCATGGAGGCAGGCACTTCATAGTTGCCAAAGCGGTTCTTAGGCAGCGAATAACCGCGGCGTCCCTCTTGTGAAAGTTCGAAAATCAGGTTTCCGTATAGTTTGTTGTTCATTTCTTTTTAGAATTATTTGGGACGTGTTGAGATTATTTGATGCTGACAAGAGAGACAAGACGGTCAATTTCCTCCTTGGTGCGCTTCTCGGTGACGGCGAACATAATCTGATCGTCGGCCACTTTGATGCCGCCGAAGATACCATTCTCGACGAAGTGCTGCTGCAGCTGGTCGACGTCGCCGTCGTAGCGCACGACAAACTCGTTGAAGAAAGGCTTGTCATAAGCGAGAGAGAAGTGACCCGTTGCAACAAGCTGCTCGCACAGGTAGTGGGCTCCGGCATAGCTGAGTTCGGCAGCCTCCTTGAGGCCCTGACGCCCCATGAGCGAGCAATAGACGGTGACCCACAGGGCCATGAGGCTCTGGTTGGAGCAGATGTTCGACGTAGCCTTCTGGCGACGTATGTGCTGCTCGCGGGCCTGCAGGGTGAGCACGAAGGCGCGCTGTCCGTGGTTGTCGAGCGTCTTACCAACAATGCGGCCCGGCATCTTGCGGATGAGCTTCTCGGTGCAGCACATATAGCCTACGTAAGGCCCACCGAACTGCATGGGTATGCCCAGCGACTGAGCATCGCCCACAGCGATGTCGGCCCCCTGCTCAGCAGGTGTCTTCAGCACGGCGATGTCTGCCAGAATCGAGTTGATGACAAAGAGGCCTTTCTTAGCGTGGATGGCATCGGCAAAGCCGTCGTAGTCTTCCACAATACCGAAGTAGTTAGGCATCTGCACCATGACGCCAGCCACGCCGCCCTCGTCGAGTTTCTGCTGCATGGCCTCACGGTCGGTGACGCCGTCTTTCTGGGGAATGACTTCGAGGTCGATGCCCTGGAAGTGGGCATAGGTCTTCATCACCTCGATGGTCTTCGGGTCGACAGTCTCGGAGACGAGGAAGCGGTTCTGCTTTTTGCCTGCTGCCACAGCCATCATCATGGCCTCGGCCGAAGCCGTGGTGCCGTCGTACATCGAAGCATTGGAAATCTCCATGCCCGTGAGCTCGGTCATCATCGACTGGAACTCGAAGATGTAATGAAGCGTGCCCTGCGATATCTCAGCCTGATACGGGGTGTAGCTGGTGAGGAACTCAGAGCGCGAAAGCAGATTGGGGATGATAGAGGGCGTATAGTGGTCGTAGACACCGGCACCGGCGAAGCAGGTGAGCGTCTTGTTTTGCGCGCCCAGCTGCTCGAAGAGCTGGCGCACCTCCACCTCGCTCATGGCCTCGGGCAGGTCATAGTCGCCCTGGAACTTCACTTCCTGAGGCAGCTCGGCGTAGAGGCCGTCGAGGTCCTTCACGCCCACCTTGTCCATCATGGCCTTGAGGTCGGTCTGAGTATGGGGGAAATACTTAAAAATCATGTTATTGTTTATTTAAATTAGTAATTAGGAATGAGTAATTAGTAATTATGATTAGACCTTGTGCTGACTCTGTGACGAGAGAGCCTGCCTCAAGGCGTAATCATAATTACTCATTACTAATTACTCATTTTTTTTACTTGTTGCAGAACTCCTCGTAAGCCTTGGCGTCCATAAGGTTGTCGAGCTCGGTCTTATCGCTCAGCTCCACCTTGATAATCCAGTTGGCATAGGGATCCTCGTTGATGAGCTCGGGCTTGTCTTCCAGACCCTCGTTGACCTCAACGACGGTGCCGCTGACGGGCGACAGCAGGTCGCTGGCAGCCTTCACACTCTCCACAGCGCCGAAGTCCTCACCGGCCTCCACCTCGTCGTCCACGTCGGGCATGTCGACGTAAACCACGTTGCCGAGGGCGTGCTGTGCATAATCACTGATACCGATGAAACCAAAGTCACCTTCTACCTTTACATACTCGTGCGACTCGCTGTAATAGAGTCCTTCAATTACTTTTGCCATTGTTTTTTATGATTTAATGATTTGTTGATTATTCGTAATGTTTTGGTAATGTCATTTCATGACGACGCCACTTCGAAAATTATTTCTTGTAGTGCTTGTCGTAGAAGCGCTTCTTGACGACCACACCGGGGAACACCTTCTTGCGGATCTGGACGGCGAGCTCGGTGCCCAGCTTGGCGTGAGCTGCGTCGACGAGAGCCATGCAGACGCTCTTGTCTGAGGAGATGCTGTGATAACCCGTGGTCACCTCGCCCACCTTCTCGCCCTCGAAGAGTACGGGATAGCCGTGGCGGGGGATGGCATTGTCCTTCAGCTCAATGCCTATGACGCGCTGTTTCGGGCCTTCGGCCTTCTGCTGCTGCAGAGCCTCCTTACCGATGAACTCTTCCTTGTCGAACTTGCAGAACATCGACAGGCCGGCCATCACAGGCGTGATGTCGTTCGAGAGCTCGTCGCCATAGAGAGGCAGACCCACCTCGAAGCGCAGGGTGTCGCGGCAGCCCAGTCCGCAGGGCTTGCAGCGGCCGCTGGCCATCAGTTTGTCCCAGTATTCGTTGATCTTATCGGGCGTGGCATAGATTTCGAAGCCATCCTCACCCGTGTAGCCCGTGCGGCTGACAATGATGTCGCCGATGGTCTTCACAGTGTAGAACACCAGCTCCTTGCACTCCAGGCCCAGCACTTCCTCGACCACCTTCTCGGCTTCGGGACCCTGCACAGCCAGCTGTCCGTAGTGCTCGCTCATGTTTTGCAGGTCGATGTTGAAGCCCTTGGCCTGATCCTGCATCCAAGCCCAGTCCTTGTCGATGTTGGCAGCGTTGATAACAAGGAAGAAGTCGTTCTCCTTCATGCGATAGACGAGCAGGTCGTCGACGGTGCCGCCGTTCTCATAGCACATCATACCATAGAACACCTGGCCGTCGGGAGCACCCTTCACGTCGTTGGTAAAGATGTGCTGCACGTAGCGCTCGGCATCGGGACCCTTCACGGTCACCTCGCCCATGTGGCTGACGTCGAATACGCCGCAGGCGGTGCGCACAGCCACGTGCTCGTCAGTGATGTTCGAGTACTGAATAGGCATTTCGAACCCAGCAAAAGGCGACATCAGAGCGCCTAGTGCCACGTGTTTGTCATAGAGACAGGTTTTTTTGTTTTCCATACTTTTGTTTAATTATTGCAATAATAGTTGAATGAAATCTTCTTTCTCAAGATGTCGCACGACGTCATCGACCCGCTCGGGCAGTGCTTCCTCGAGGTCTTCACGCGTAAGTCTCACGCCGACGAGGCTGCCGATAAGCCGGTCAATCTCGCCCACGAGGAAATAGTCGCCCACGAGGTTCATCGCCTTCACCACGCCGTTTTTCACCTCGATGCGTGCCTCCATCTCGCCCACCCCCTCGATGCGCGACCGCTTCACGACGGTGTAGGCGGGGTTGTTGCCATAGATAAACGCCTCGGTGAGATATTCCTTCTCAATGTCCTCGATGGCCTGCACGTCGGAGTCGGTGAGCATTATCTCACCGTCGCAGAGGTTCTCGCGCACAAACGCCTTGAACTCGTCGAGTGAAAGCGTGATATAGTCCTTCAGCAGGGCGATGTGCTGACGCACACTCTTCACGCCCTTGGCAATGAGCTTCTGGTCGCTGGGCGTGATAGCTCCCACCATATGCTCCATACAGGTGTCGTAGAGCATGGTGCCATGAACGATGCTATGGCCGGGAATATGATAGAAAGCATTGCCGCTGACTTTCCGGTCGCCTATCATCACATCGTTGCGCCCGGTGGACCCTGCATCGACTCCGAGTTTGCGTAGCACAAGCACCACCATATTAATATAACGGTTGAAAGTCAGGTTGACATTATCGCTCTTCGTGATGTATGAGAACATAACGTTCGACATGTCGGCATAGACGCAGCCACCGCCACTCTTCCGACGGTAGGTCTGGATGCCGTGGCGACGACAGTAGTCGAGGTTAACCTCAGCTTCTATCACCTGGTTGCGCCCGAAAATCACGGTGGGAGACACCTGCCACATGAAGAAGAAATCCTCGTCGTCATCGTTGACATGACGGGCGACATACTCCTCCATGGCCAGATAGAACGTCAGACGCCGAACACGGTCTTCGGGCAGTGCGATGTACTTCATATTTTTTAGGGTCAACGCTTACTGCCTGCAAAATTACAGAGAAAATGCGGAAGTGCCAAACTTTCTTTGAAAAAAAATCATAACGGCCGTTTTTTACCCACTCATGACAAGGCTGACACACGTTCGCCGACGCCCCGACTGATGCTCCTCTTTATGACTGAACCGCCATTGACGCCTGCCTTTATCCAAAATTACAAAATAAATCTTAATACATGACGCATATTTCATCGGAAATGTGTAACTTTGCAGCGAAAAACTGTAAACACATTTATTTATAAAATACATCAATGGCACAAGAAGACATTTTTAAGAAAATTGTTTCTCATTGTAAAGAATATGGTTTCGTTTTCCCTTCCAGCGACATCTACGATGGCCTGGGAGCCGTCTATGACTACGGCCAGATGGGTGTGGAACTGAAAAACAATATTAAGGAATATTGGTGGAAATCAATGGTGCTGCTCCACGAGAACATTGTGGGCATCGACAGCGCCATCTTCATGCATCCCACCATTTGGAAGGCATCGGGACATGTGGACGCCTTCAACGACCCCCTTATCGACAACCGCGACTCAAAGAAGCGCTATCGCGCCGACGTGCTCATCGAAGACCAGATAGCCAAGTACGAAGAGAAGATACAGAAAGAGGTGGACAAGGCCCGCAAGCGCTTCAAGGATGCCTTCAACGAGGAGCAGTATCTGCAGACCTCGCCCCGCGTGCTGGAAATCAAGCAGAAACGCGACGCCCTGCACGAGCGCTACACCGAGGCCATGCAAGGTCCTGATTTGGAGGCTCTGAAGCAGATTATCCTCGACGAAGAGATTGTTGATCCCATCAGCGGCACGAAGAACTGGACCGACGTGCGCCAGTTTAACCTGACGGCGGCCACCGAGATGGGGTCTACGGCCGACGGCGCCATGAAGATCTACCTGCGCCCGGAGACGGCCCAGGGCATCTTCGTGAACTACCTGAACGTGCAGAAGACGGGCCGCATGAAGATTCCCTTCGGTATCGCCCAGATAGGCAAGGCCTTCCGCAACGAGATTGTTGCCCGCCAGTTCATCTTCCGCATGCGCGAGTTCGAGCAGATGGAGATGCAGTTCTTCGTGCAGCCCGGCACAGAGCTGGAGTGGTTCTCTAAATGGAAGGAGACACGTATGAAGTGGCATCAGAACCTGGGCTTCGGCGCCGAGAACTACCGTTTCCACGACCACGAGAAGCTGGCCCACTATGCCAACGCTGCCACCGACATCGAGTTCCACATGCCGTTCGGCTTCAAGGAGGTGGAGGGCATCCACTCACGCACCAACTTCGACCTCTCGCAGCACGAGAAGTTCTCGGGCAAGTCAATCAAGTATTTCGACCCGCAGACCAACGAGAGCTATGTGCCCTACGTCATCGAGACCTCCATCGGCGTGGACCGCATGTTCCTCAGCATCATGTGCCACTCGTATGAAGAGGAGAAACTGGAGAACGGCGAGACCCGCGTCGTCCTGCGTCTGCCCGCAGCCTTGGCCCCTGTGAAACTGGCCGTGCTGCCGCTGGTGAAGAAGGACGGTCTGCCCGAGAAAGCACGTGAAATCATCAACGACCTGCGCTTCCACTTCAACTGCCAGTACGACGAGAAAGACAGCATCGGCAAGCGCTACCGCCGTCAGGATGCCATCGGTACGCCCTATTGCATCACCGTAGACCACGACTCTCTGCAGGACGGCTGCGTCACCCTGCGTTTCCGCGACACGATGGAGCAGGAGCGCGTGCGCATCGAGGACCTTGTGAAGATTATCGAGGATAAGGTGAGCATCACCAGTCTGCTGAAGAAACTCTGAACGATAATAAGAGAGTAAAAAAATAAAAGAACAAAAAATGGCTGCGCCCTACGGGAGATGCCTGAAAAGACTAAAAAGATGAAGACTATGACACGTAATAATCAGCAACAGTACAGAACGGCTAAGACGCTGGGCCGCATAACATTTTTGTTTTTCTATTTTTTCATTCTTTTATTCTTCTCCACCTCCTGTTCTGAGGATGACGGCGATACCGATGAGTTTGAAAACTGGCAACAGCGCAACGAGGCATTCTTTGCTTCACTGGCCGACTCTATGATGCTCAATCCGTCGCAGTGGGTGAAATATAAGAACTACTCACTCGACGAACAGACGCTCGGCAAAACCACCGACTATATCTATGCCAAGGTCATCACCCGAGGCGAAGGCACTGAGAGTCCCATGTACACCGACTCCGTGCGCGTCAGCTATCAGGGACGGCTCATTCCGTCTGTGTCTTATCCCGAGGGATTCGTCTTCGATGGTACCGTCTATAAGAACGAACCCTACGACGACCGCACCAATGCCACGGTAAAACTGCTCATCTCGCAGACGGCCGACGGCTTTGCCACGGCCCTGCTCCACATGCACCGCGGCGACTACTGGCGCGTATTCATCCCCTCTGACCTGGCCTATGGCGACAACGGCAACGGCAACACGATACCCGGCCACAGCGTGATTATCTTCGACCTGACGCTTCACGACTTCGCCTCAGCCGGCGAACCGATGGCCGTGTGGAGCGCACGCCGACGATAGCGACGAATCGCTATGCCGGCAGCCTGTCTGACAAAAAAGAAATCCCCGAAACATTTGGCGTTTCGGGGATTTCTTCGTATCTTTGCATCGTGATAATCCTGATATTCAGGATAAGAAAAACAAAAAGATTATGCAGAAGTTTGCTGACTATATCAAGCGCATCGAAATCGACTCGCTCTGGAGCGGCAAGAGACACATTGTGTGGGAACTTGACCCACAGGTGAACATACTGAGCGGCATCAACGGACAGGGCAAGAGCACCATCCTCAACAAGGTGGTGAAGGGTCTGTCGCAGGGTGGCGAGTTCCCCAGCCACATGCTCAAGGGCGTGAGGCTCGATGTGGAGCCCGCCGACGCACGCTGGATACGCTACGACATGATACGCTCGCTCGACTCGAGCCTGACGCAGGTGATGGCCGATGAGGACAATGGCCTGCGACAGGTGCTGCCTGTCATCAAGGGAGGCGGCGGGTCGCTGCTCGACTTCCAGCTCTACCAACTGCAGCGCAAATATCTGGACTACCAGGTGAACATAGGCAATCGCATCATCAGCGAGTTGCAGGCCGGGCGCTCTGAAGAGGCCAGCCTGCTATCGAAGAAGAAATCACGTTTCCAGGACATCGTCGACAATTTGTTCAGCGACACGGGCAAGCGCATCGTGCGCAACGAGAACGAGATACGCTTCACTCAAATCGGCGAGATGCTCACGCCCTACCAACTCTCCAGCGGCGAGAAACAGATGCTGGCCATCTTGCTCACCGTGCTCGTGGAAGACGACCAGCACTATGTGCTCTTCATGGATGAGCCTGAGGTGAGCCTCCATGTTGACTGGCAGAAGCGGCTCATCGACCTCATCCTGGAGCTGAACCCCAACGTGCAGATTATACTGACCACCCACTCGCCCGCCGTGATTATGAACGGATGGGTAGACCACGTGACCGAGGTGAGCGATATTACGAGTTAGGAGGTTGACAATATGGCTAATCGATTGAAAGACAATATCAGCAGCCAGTATGTAGAGGCAGCTAACGCACTGAGAAGCAAGAAAGAGAAACGGCGCATCGTGGCTTATGTAGAGAGCTACGACGACATATATTTTTGGCGCACCGTGCTCAATCGCTTCGAGAACGAAGATCGGTACTTTGAGGTGATGCTGCCCTCGAAAAGCTCGCTGACCAGAGGCAAAAAGTCGGTGCTGATGAGCATGCTGAGAACTGGAGACCCAGCAGCCAATGGCGCACCAGCTGCGGCCGACGGCAAAAGAGACTCACAACCGACGCCCTGCCTGGGTTTGGGCGAGGCGCTCATAGCCTGCGTCGACGCTGACTACGACTACCTGCTGCAAGGGGCTACGCCGCAGTCGAGGAAGGTAATCGGCAGTCCCTACGTGTTTCACACCTATGTTTATGCCATTGAGAACTACCAGTGCTACGCCCCTTCACTTCACGAAGTCTGCGTGGCCGTGACACTCAACGACCATCGCATCTTCGACTTCGCTGAGTATTTCCGGCAGTACAGCGAGGCCTGCTTCCCGCTCTTTGTCTGGTCGGTATGGGCCTACCGCTCAGGCAACCACAACAGATTCTCACTCTCCGACTTCAACCGCATCTGCGACCCCGGAGGCTTCACGGTGAACAATCCTGAGAAGTCTATTGCCAACATACGCCGCAAAGTGGGTGTGAAGATACGTGAGCTGCAAAAGCTCTGGCCCAACAACAAGGAGCCTTATCTGAAACAGAAGAACGAACTGCTGCAGCTGGGTGTGACGCCGCAGACCACTTATCTCTACATGCAGGGACACCATCTCTTCGACACCGTGACGGCTCCGATACTCAACAAGGTGTGCAACCTGCTGCGGCAAGAGCGTCAGCAGGAAATCAGCCGGGCCAGGGCCCACAGCACGCAGAAACGCAATGAGATGTCGTGCTACGAGAACTCCATACAAGACATCAAATCCATGCTCAAGAAGAACACTGGCTATCAGCAGAGCCCGCAGTTCCAGCGGGTGCAGCAAGACGTAGCCAAATATCTGAATTTTGAGGGCTGAATTGTGATGCGTGGCCAATTCGCCATTCTTAATCGCCCAAGCCTACAATTCAAAATCCAAACCTCAAACGAAGGTTTCGAGAAACTTCACCGTGCCTTCTGCCTTCACCTCGCCAGTTGTGGCGGGGAGGAGAATGGTTTCACCCATGCGGAGCGTCGTCTGCTCGCCATCGACGGTGATGACGCCCTCGCCTGAGACACCGATGAGGATGACAAAGGAATCGAGGTCGGAATAGTCGAGCACCATGGGCTCAGTAAGGTCGTAGACAGCGGTGGTGAAGTAAGGACACGAGACTACCTGCTGCGGCTCGTTCTGCCGATGGGGATAGTACGTGCGATAGTCATCTTGGACGGCGTAGTTGATGCTCTCGGCTGCCAACTGGGTGTGCAGCTGGCGAAAATTGCCGTCTTTGTCGCGGCGCTTGTAGTCGTAGATGCGATAGGTGACGTCAGAGGTCTGCTGTATCTCAGCCACGAAGCAGCCCGCGCCGATGGCATGGATACGTCCGGCGGGAATGAAGAACACGTCGCCCTCGCTGACTTCATAGCGGGCCAGAGCATCGCAGATGGTGTCATTCTCCACCATCTCCTTATACTCCTCGGGCGTAATCAGCTTCTTTAGTCCGTTGTAAAGGTAGGCATCAGTGCCCTCCTTGCTACTTTCGCCCTTGCTCCCTAAACAATACCACATTTCAGTCTTCCCATGCTCATGTCCCTGGCGGTGGGCGGTCTCCTCGTCGGGGTGCACCTGTATGCTGAGGTCACGCTGGGCATCAATAAACTTGATGAGCAGCGGGAACTCATTGCCGAAGCGCTCGTAGTTTTCCTCTCCCACAAGTTTTGACTTCAGCTCACGCACCAAGTCATTAAGGCTTTTACCTTTATATTGCCCTTCACTGACGATAGTCTCGTTGCCGGGCACGCCAGATATCTCCCAGCTCTCGCCGACATTGTCCATCTGTATTTCAAGGTGTTTGAAGGGGATAATCCTGTCGCCTCCCCATAGCGTCTGCTTCAGCAGCGGTTCAAATTTAAAATACATACTTCTTTTTGAATTTTGATAATTCATCACTCATCATCAGTTTTCCTTCCAGAACGAACGGGTGAAGAGTACCAATACAGTCATGATTTCCAGACGTCCTACCAGCATCAAGATTGAGCAGAGCCATTTGATGAGCGGCGACAGGTCGGCCCACGACATCTGGGGGCCGATATTAGTGTCGAGACCTGCACCCACATTGCTTATCAGGCTCAGTGCGATGGTGAAGGCATTGGTCACGTCGACGCCGCTGACCACCATGATGGTGGTAGTGATGAGCAGCATGACGATATAGAGCGTGAAGAAAGCCAGTAGCGTCACCAGCTTCGACTGTGGGATGCTCTGCCCGTTCATCTTCACCGGCAGCACGGCGTTGGGGTGAAGAATATGGCGAAACTCATTGCTCAGCACGCGGAAGAGCATCAGCACACGGATGCTCTTGAAGCCACCTGTGGTACTGCCCGCACAAGCCCCCATAAACATCAGGATGCCCAATATGACCCACGTGATGTGGGGCCATGCGCCGGCATCGGTGTTAGACAGTCCGGTGGTGGTCAGAAACGACACCACTTGGAACAGGCTCGAGCGGAAGGCACGTTCCACGCCATAATCCATGCGAGTGATGAGCAACAGCATAATCCACAGCGTGGCCACGCCGATGGTGAGGAGATAGAACTTAAACTCAGCATTGCGCAGCAAGGCGCTCAGTCGCAGTTTGAAGACACTTAAATATAATAAGGTAAAATTAATGCCAGCCAAGAACTGAAACAGAATGGCCAGATACTCGATGAGCGGCGAGGCCAGGAAGATGGTGCCGTTGTGGGTGGAGAAGCCGCCCGTGGCCGTGGTCGACATGGCGTAGTTGGTGGCATCGAACCAGCCCATACCGGCCACCCAGAACGACAGGGCGCAGGCAGCGGTGAGCAGGAAGTAGACAGACCATATCCACTTGGCCGACGTGCTGAGGCGCGGATGCATCTTTGAGCGCATAGGCCCGGTGGCCTCAGCGGCAAACACCTTCACACTGCCGCCTACAAACTGCGGCAACAAGGCCACGGTGAAGAATACGATACCCAGTCCGCCTATCCACTGCATCAGCGAGCGCCAGAAGAGCAGTCCATGGGGCAGGCGCTCCACATCGTCGATGACGGTGGCTCCCGTGGTGGTGAAGCCCGACATAGTCTCGAAGAAAGCGTCGGTAAATGAGGCCAGCGAGCCATGGATAAGGAATGGGAACATGCCGAAGAACGAAAAGACTACCCACGTGAGGGTCACCACCACGTAGGCGTCGCGGCGCGACAGGGTATTCTCGCTCTCGCGGCCGAAATAGAGAAAGATGAAGGCACTGCCGAAAGTAAAGATGGTAGAGAAAATGAAGGCCATCATGTCGTCTTCGCCGAAGCTGAAAGCCATGGCCATGCAGATAGCCATGAAAAAAGCCTCGACGAACAACAGCGAGCCTATAATTTTCGATATGAGTTTCCAGCTTACCATAGCGAAGGTTTCTTGAAATATTTTTCCACCTTGGCCAGCGTGTGCTTATGGCAGAACACCACACACGAGTCGCCTACCTCAATCTGCGTGTTGCCGTTGACAAGTATGCCTTTGTCGCCCCTGACGAGGCCGCCGATGGTGACGCCGAAAGGCAGACCCAGCGATTTCACAGGAGTCTTGGTGACGCGCGCTCCTTCAACGGCCACGAACTCGGCCACCTCAGCATCGACCATCATCAGCGAGCGCATGCTGCGCACGTCGGCCTTCATCATCATCTTGAAGATGTGGCTGGCGGCCACCGTCTTCTTGTTGATGATGGTACCGATGTCGAGGCTCTCGGCCATCGATACATAGTCGAGGTTCTCCACCATGGCCACCGTCTTCCTCACGCCCAGCTTCTTGGCTGCCAGACAAGCCAGGATGTTGGTCTCGGCATTGGCAGTGAGCGCCACGAAGGCCTGCGTGTGGCGTATGCCTTCCTCGCGCAGCAGCCCCAAGTCGCGTCCGTCACCGTGAATCACCATTGTGTCGGTGTCAGCCAGATACTGATTCAGACGCTCACAGCGGTCTACCTCGCTCTCAATGATTTTCAGGTGCATATCGCCCGGGAAAGCCAGCGCCGTGCGTATCGACGTCTTGCCGCCACCCATGATAATCACGTTGTGCACATCTTCGTAGTGTTCCTTTCCAACAATCTTGCGTATATAAGGAATATAGTCGGGCGTGGTCATGAAGTAGACCAGGTCGTTTAGTTTCAGCTCATCGAGTCCGCCGGGGATAATGGTTTCGCCGGCGCGTTTGATAGCCACCACCAGATAGGGGTCGTCAGGACCGCAGAGGTCACGCAGAGGACGGTTAAGAATCTGGCAGCCTTCGCGCAGCTTGATGCCAAGCAGTGTGAGGCGCCCGCCCTGTATGTCGACGCGCTGACGGGCCCACGACATGCGCAGCGCCGTGATGATGTCCTGGGCAGCGAGAGCTTCGGGATAGACCAGCGAATCGATGCCCATATTATTGAAGATGGCCAGGTTGCTGGGCTGCAGATACTCGAAGCTGTCAATACGCGCCACGGTTTTCTTGGCCCCCAATGCATGAGCCAGGGCACAGGCCGTGATGTTGCGGCTCTCTAAACGGGTGACACCTACGAAGAGGTCGGCCGAACCGGCACCGGCATCTTTCAAGGCCTTGATGCTGGTCGGCTCGGCATTGACAGCCATAATATCATAATTGGCATCCACGCCGCTCAGGCGCTCCTCGTCGTCGTCGATGAGCGTACAGTCGTGGTTCTCTGTGGAGAGCAACTTCGACAAATGGGTTCCTACGGCGCCTGCGCCTGCAATGATTATCTTCATAAGTCAGTCCTTCCTACAGTCCCAGCGGGGCTTCTATAGCTTTTTTGATTGATTCTACGTCGAGGCCGACAATCTTGCGTAGCTCGCCTACCGTGCCATGTTCCACGAAATTGTCGGGCAGACCGAGGCGCATGATACGAGGCGAATAGCCATGGTCGTTCATCCATTCCATGACAGCCGTGCCCAGTCCGCCATTTTTCACGCCATCTTCCACAGTGACGATACGCTTGAACTTGCGGCCAACCTCGTGGAGAATTTTCTCGTCGAGTGGTTTCAAGAAGCGCATGTCATAATGCGCTATCGCGCAAGAGGAGTGAGAAGTAAGAGATGCGGAACGGCCTTCGGCTTCATTTTCATTTCTCATTTCCAATTTCTCATTTCTCATTTCATCAATGGCCCTCTCCACGTCGTTGCCTATCGGGCCGATGGAGAGCACTGCCACATCGCCGTCGCCATCACGCAACCTGCGTCCAGTGCCAACCTCGACGGACTCCAACGGGCAGCGCCAGTTGGGCATGACGCCCTTGCCGCGGGGATAGCGGATGACCCAGGGCCCCATGTCAGACTGCTGGGCGGTGAACATCAGACGACGCAGCTCGGCCTCGTCCATGGGCGAGCAGATGGTCAGATTAGGTATTGGGCGCAGTGCGGCCAGGTCGAAGGCGCCATGGTGCGTAGGCCCGTCTTCGCCCACCAGTCCGGCCCGGTCGAGACACAACACCACGGGCAACTTCAGTATGGCCACATCATGTATGATGTTGTCGTAGGCACGCTGGGCAAAGGCCGAATAGATGTTGCAGAAGGGCAGCAGTCCGTCTTTGGCCATGCCGGCAGAGAAGGTGACGGCATGTCCCTCGGCAATGCCCACGTCGAACATACGGTCGGGCATCTCCTTCATCGGTATGCACATGGAGCATCCCGTGGGCATGGCAGGCGTCACGCCTACGATGCGTTCATTCTGGCGTGCCAGTTCGAGCAGCGTCTCGCCGAACACATCCTGAAACTTTGGCGGCTCTCCCTCAGAACTGCTTTTCTGGCGCTCACCCGTCTCAGCATTGAACTTGCCGGGCGCATGCCATACCGGGCTATAGTCTTCAGCCGGTGCATAGCCGTGGCCCTTCTTCGTGTGCAGATGCAGCAGCTTGGGTCCCTTCATGTCTTTCAGCTGTCGCAGTATGCGCACCAGCTCCTTCACATCGTGGCCGTCGTAGGGTCCGAAGTAGCGTATATTCATGCCTTCAAAGATGTTCTGCTGGTGCGAGATGGCACTCTTCAGCGCATTCGACAGGCGTATAATGCCCTGCTTGCGGGCCTCACTGAGCATGCCCTTGCTGGCCAGCCAGCGAGCCGCCTTGAAGCGCACGGCATTATAAGTCTCGTTGGTACTCAGACCCAACAGGTACTCCTTCATGCCTCCCACGGAACGGTCGATCGACATGTCGTTGTCGTTCAGGATAATGAGCATGTCGTTAGGACTCTGCGACACGTTGTTCAGGCCTTCGAAGGCCAGTCCGCCACTCATGGCTCCGTCGCCGATGACAGCTACTACTTTTCTCGAGTTAGGAGTCAGGAGAGAGGCTGCCACCGCCATGCCCAGCGCAGCCGAAATGCTATTGGAGGCATGACCGCAGATAAACGAGTCGTATTCACTCTCTTCGGGCGAAGGAAAGGGACGCAGACCATGGAGCTTACGATTGGTGCAAAACTGCTCACGACGCCCAGTCAGAATCTTGTGGCCATAGGCCTGATGTCCCACGTCCCACACGATGCGGTCATCAGGGGTATTGAAGACGTAGTGTAACGCCACAGTGAGCTCCACCACACCGAGACTCGAGGCCAGATGGCCCGGATTGACCGACAACTCACGCACGATGTCCTGCCGCAACTCACTGCACACCTCTGGCAGCTGGTCTACCTGCAGCCGACGCAGGTCGTCGGGATATGTTATGCTGTTCAGCAACTCAAAGTTCTGTTGTTCTTCCATTAAATAAGGTTATTTTTAGGTTGCAAAGATACGAAGTTTTGTGGATATAGCAAAGCGAAAACCAAAGTTTTTGTCACATTATGCGCTGCAGCATCGTCTTCAACACTTTAAAAAAATTGAATATCCACCGTTTTTATGACGTTTTTCCAGTTTTTTTTCGTACCTTTGCATGCAAACTGAAAACCAATATCAATGGACGACGAAACAAGAGACGACATCTTAGAGGAAAAAAAAGAGCGCAGCGAAGGCGGCGAGGAACTGGCCGAGGGACACTCTGACTATAAGCCGGTGAACCGCTTCGACGCTTCAGCCGTGCACCATCTGAGCGGCATGTATCAGAACTGGTTTCTCGACTATGCCTCCTACGTGATACTTGAGCGCGCCGTGCCTCATATCGAGGACGGCCTGAAGCCAGTGCAACGGCGCATACTCCACTCCATGAAGCGCATGGACGACGGGCGCTACAACAAGGTGGCCAACATTGTGGGCCACACCATGCAGTTTCACCCCCACGGCGACGCCAGCATCGGCGACGCCCTGGTGCAGTTGGGACAGAAAGACCTGCTGGTAGACACGCAGGGCAACTGGGGAAACATACTGACCGGCGACCGCGCTGCCGCTCCGCGATACATCGAGGCACGCCTGTCGAAGTTCGCCATCGACACGGTCTTCAACCCCAAGACCACTGAGTGGCAACTCAGCTACGACGGGCGCAACAAGGAGCCCATCACCTTGCCCGTGAAGTTCCCGCTACTGCTGGCACAGGGGGCCGAGGGCATCGCGGTGGGACTGAGCTCGAAAATTCTGCCGCACAACTTCAATGAAATCTGCGACGCTGCCATTGCCTATCTGCACGGCGAGCAATTCCACCTCTACCCCGATTTCCAGACGGGCGGCTCCATCGACGTGTCGAAGTACAACGACGGGCAGCGTGGCGGTGTGCTCAAGGTGAGAGCTAAGATTGAGAAGCTCGACCAGAAGACGCTCGTCATACGCGAACTGCCTTTCACCAAGACAGTCAATACGCTCTGCGAAAGCATCACCAAAGCCATAGAGAAAGGAAAAATCAAGGCACGCAACGTCACCGACCTGACATCGGCACAGGTGGAGATACAGGTGCATCTGGCACCAGGTGTATCGAGCGACAAGACCATCGATGCCCTCTATGCTTTCACCGACTGCGAAATCAACATCTCGCCCAACTGCTGTGTCATTGCCGACAGAAAACCGCAGTTTCTCACCGTGAGCGACGTGTTGCGCCACTCGGCCGACCGCACTAAGGACCTCATACGCCAGGAACTAGAGATACGCAAGAACGAGCTGCTCGAGCAGTACCACTTCCAGTCGCTGGAGCGTATCTTCATCGAGGAGCGCATCTACAAGGACCGTAAGTTTGAACAGGCACCTAACGTCGATGCCGTCTGCGAGCACATCGACGAGCGGCTGACGCCCTACTACCCCACCCTGGTGCGCGAAGTAACCAAAGACGACATTCTGAAGCTACTCGAAATCAAGATGCAGCGCATTTTGAAGTTCAACAAGGACAAGGCCGACGAGCTCATGGCACGCATCAAAGCCGAGATTGAGCAAATCGACCGCGACCTGGAAAATCTTGTCGAAGTGACGGCCGAATGGTTCCAGTTTCTTAAAGACAAGTACGGCAAAGACCACCCGCGGCTTACCGAGATACGCAACTTCGACACTATCGAAGCCACAAAGGTGGCCGAGGCTAACCAGAAACTCTACATCAACCGGCAGGAAGGCTTCATTGGCACTGGGCTGAAGAAAGACGAGTATGTGTGCAACTGCTCCGACATCGATGACATCATCCTCTTCTATAAAGACGGAAAATACAAGGTGGTGCGCGTGGCTGAGAAACTCTTTGTGGGCAAGAACGTGCTGTGGCTTGGTGTGTTCAAGAAAAATGACAAGCGCACCATTTATAATGTGGTCTACCGCGACGGACGCCAAGGCCCATACTTCATCAAGCGTTTCAACATCACCGGCATCACACGTGACCGCGAGAACGACCTGACGCAGGGCACACCCGGCTCGAAGGTGATGTACTTCACCGTGAACCCCAACGGCGAGGCCGAGGTCATCAAAGTGACGCTCGACGCCTCGGTGCAGGCCCACAACCCACGCGCCAACATCTTCCTGGAGCGTTCGTTTGCCGACATCATCATCAAGGGCCGTGCCTCGAAAGGCAACCTGCTCACAAAGAAGCCCGTGCACCGCATCTCACTGAAGTCGCAGGGACACTCTACGCTCGGCGGACGCAAAGTGTGGTTCGACCCCGACGTGAACCGTCTGAACTATGACGAGCACGGACGGCTGCTGGGCGAGTTCTTCGACGAAGACCAGATTCTGGTGGTGCTGCAGAACGGCGACTTCTACCTGACCAATTTCGACGTCAACAACCACTACGAGGAGAACATACTGCGCATTGAGAAGTTCCAGCCCGACAAGGTGTGGACGGCAGTGCTCTTCGATGCAGACAACCAGGGATACCCCTACATGAAGCGTTTCATGATGGAGGCCACAAAGCGTAAGCAGAACTTCATGGGCGAGAACGCAACGTCGAAACTCGTGCTGCTAAGCGACCAAGTCTACCCCCTCGTCCGCGTCACCTACGGCGGACAAGATGAGTATCGCGGCAGCGAAGACATCGACGCCGAACAGTTCATCACAGTGAAAGGCTTCAAGGCCAAGGGTAAACGCATCTCCACATGGCAGATAGAAAGCATTGAGGAGCTGGAGCCGACAAGATTCCCAGAAGTCAGCACTTCGTCTGACGAGGAGGGCCCGGCTGACTCTGCCTCTGAAACCACAGAAGCGCTCCCGGAGACTGCCGGAGAGACCGATGTTTCGGGAACCGATGCCCCAGGGGAAACAGAAGCCCCAACGGACATCTCTGATGCCGACCCCGATGCCGGGAAGAGCCAGCAGCAAATCATCGATGAGATGACGGGGCAGCTGAGCTTCGACTTCTAATAAAAAATGAAGACGCGAACATGACAACAACGATGGCTACTCACAAGGCAACAAGCCGACGGCTGTATGCAGCGCTGACGGCAGCAGCGTGCTTCCTGTCGCTTCTCACGGCCACAGCGCAGACCACACGCAAAAGTCTGCAGATAGGATTCGGCTCCAACAATGTGCTCGACACTTATCTGTCACAAGAAAAATTCAGTGGAAGCGGCCTCACCGTACTAAGCATCAGTGAGCGAGAACGCGAGAAGTCGGCCTGGACTACTGTCATTGAAAACCAGCTGAACATCTCCACCGGCAAAGACCGTGGCGACAACGAGTCACTCATAGAGGGATGCTACAATCTCTACGTGGGGCGCTACCGCAACTGGGACTTCATGGACAACCGCCTGCGGCTCATGGCCGGAGCCACGGCCGATGTGGGCCTCGGCGTGATATACAACACGCGAAACTCCAACAATCCCGCACAAGCTCGCGCCGGACTGCAACTGCGCCCCACCGTGGCGGGACGCTACGGCTTCACGCTCTTCCGCCGGCAAGCAACCGCCCGCTACGAGCTGAACCTGCCGCTCGTCGGCATCGTCTTCAGCCCCAACTATGGGCAGTCATACTACGAGATTTTCTCGCTCGGCAACTACGATCACAACGTCGTGCCGACCACCTTTGTCTCAGCTCCTTCTCTGCGCCAGCAGCTCACGTTCGAATATAACGTCAGCAGCAAGACCACACTCAGCCTGGGCTATCTGGGCGACTACCAACAACTGAAAGTGAACAACCTGAAGCAGCACGTCTACACCCATCGCCTGATGCTGGGTATCGTGCGCCGCTTTAAAATCACCTCCTACCGACCATGAACCGAATACTTCTCACCGCCCTCAGCCTGCTGCTGCCACTCTGTTTCATTGCCTGTGTCGATGAAGACGAATACCCCGACACGCCGCAAGGCAACATGGAGGCACTGTGGCGCATCATTGATGAGCGCTACTGCTTTCTCGACTACAAACAGCAAGCCTATGGGCTGGACTGGAACGAAGTCTACACCCGCTACAGACCGCAAGTGAATGACGGCATGACGCAAAAGCAACTGTTTGAGGTGCTCTGCAACATGCTGGGCGAACTGCGCGACGGTCATGTCAACCTGTCGGCAGCTCACGACTATGGCCGCTACTGGGCCTGGTCTGAAAACTACCCCGCCAATGTCAGCGACACGCTGCTGCGCCGCTACATGGGCACCAACTACAAGATTGCATCGGGCATCAGCTACTGCATACTCGACGACAACATCGGCTACTTGCGCTACGAGAGTTTTACAAGGGGCATAGGCGAGGGCAACCTCGACGAAGCCATACTTCACATGATTATGTGCCGCGGCCTCATCGTCGACATACGCGGTAATGGCGGGGGCGACCTCACCAATGCCGAGAAACTGGCCGCCCGCTTCTGCAACGAGAAGACGCTTGTAGGCTATATGCAGCATAAGACAGGCCGCGCACACAATGCCTTTTCTGACATGGAGCCACGCTACGTGGAACCTTCAAAAAACATACGATGGCAGAAGCCCGTGGTTGTGCTTACCAACCGTCAGGTGTTCAGCGCCGCCAATGAGTTCACGCTTTATATGAAAGCAATGCCTAAGGCCACCATCGTGGGCGACCATACCGGAGGCGGCTCGGGCATGCCTTTCTCGAGCACACTGCCCTGCGGCTGGAGCGTGCGTTTCTCGGCAGTGCCGATGTACGACACAACCCGACAACCAACCGAGTTCGGCATCGAACCCGACTACAACGTACAGCTCACCGACGATGACTTCCGCCGCGGACGCGACACGCTCATCGAGTTTGCAAGAAAACTGATGGGAAGTTAGATTTTTTCTATAGTAAAGCGGCTACGACGAGGTATACGGTAAGCTCCACGAGCAGACAGAGGGCACCGCAGCAGTCGCCGGTGTAGCCACGCAGCCTGCGCCAGATAAGCAGATAAAGGAAATACATCACTACGGCAGGCACAAACAGCACATACTCCCAATTGATACCGGTCAGCCAGAGGAAGAAGCCCATCGGCAGCAGTCCCTGCACGGCCAAGCCTACACCCGCCAGCATAGACGGACGCCGATAGACGGTCTTCGACTTCGCTGTCTCTTCAGTGCGGGCATAGGGCAGCATCATGATTACTTGCCCGGCCACCATCTTCGAGAACGGATCGGCAGCCAGTATGCAGAGGGCAGCCAGCTGTGCCGGCATGGCATAGAGGGCGAAGAAGAGCAGCAGCGCATAGAACACGAGCCCCAACACGCCATAAGTACCGATGCGCGAGTCTTTCATGATAGCCAAGATGCGCTCGCGGTCGCTGCCGCCTCCACCGAAGCCGTCGATGAAGTCTGCCAGCCCGTCTTCATGCAATGCTCCCGTGAGAAGCACCCTGGCTACCATGGCCAGCACCACGGCCAGCGCCGGAGAGAAGAGCATGCTGCTACAATAAAGCACGGCAGCCATGACACCGCCGGTAATCCAGCCTGCCAGCGGCCACCACTCCACCACCGAGCGATAGCTTTCCTTCGTGGGCTGATGCAGTCGCCAGAAGGGCAGACGGGTGAAGAATATGAGCGCGGCCCAGGGCCGGTCGTACCACGGCGTGCGTGGCTCCGCAGTTGGTTCGCTATTCGTCATGAGCATCAGAAGTATTTTGTAATATGTGCGTTGTCGAAGTTATTCATCTCGTTGATCATGCGCACGGCTGAATCTACGATGGGATAGGCACACAGAGCTCCCGTGCCTTCGCCCAGACGCAGCCCCAGACTGAGCAGCGGCTTGACGCCCAGACGGCTGAGCATCATGGCATGCGCCTTCTCGTCGCCGCTGTGGGTAAATATCATGTAGTTCTTAGCCTGCGGATAGAGCTGCACGGCTGCCAGCGCACAGGCCGTCATGATGAAACCATCTACTAATATAATAAGGTGCTTCTCGGCAGCACGCAGCATAGCGCCGATGGCGGCCACCATCTCGAAGCCGCCGAAGTAGCGTATGGCGTCCTCCACGGTAAAGCTGAAACTAAACAGCGAGTGGGTGGCTACAGCCCGCGTCAGCACGTCGCGCTTATGTCGGATGCCCTCATCGTCGAGTCCCGAACCGGCGCCGATGCACTCGTCGAGGGGAACACCGAGCAGCAGGCTCATCCAGATGCTTGAAGGTGACGTGTTGGCAATGCCCATCTCACCGATGCTCAGCACACTGCATCCCTCGGCTACGCAGTCGTCCACCAGCTGGCAGCCTACGTCGATGGTGCGGTCCATCTCCTCTTCCGTCATGGCGGGCTCATAGAGGAAGTTGCGCGTACCCCGGGCTATCTTACGGTCGATGATACCGGGATGGCCGGCAAAGTCGTAGTCGACGCCGACATCTACAATACGCATCGTGAATCCATGCTGCCGGCAGAACATATTGCATCCGCCGCCGCCATGGGTAAAGTTGAGCATCTGCTGCCATGTCACTTCGCGCGGCGACTTGCTCACCCCCTCGCGCTCAATGCCATGGTCGCCGCCCAAGAGCAGGTGGCAGGGATGTTCCAAACGGGGCGACAACGTCTGCTGTGCTAAGCATATCTGCAGGGCCAGCTCCTCCAGCCGCCCCAGCGAGCCCTTGGGTTTGTTCAGGTTGTCTATCTTCGATTGAATGTCCTGTGCCATGGCAGCATCAGGTTCGTGAATGTCAAAATGTCTCATTGGTTTTTAATGGTTATTGGTAAGCCGCTCACCATCAGCACCACCTGGTCTGCCTGCTGAGCGATATATTGGTTCATCCATCCCTGCAGGTCGGTGAAGCGTCGCTGCATGGCATTTTCACTGACGCCGCCCAGCCCTATTTCGTTGGTGACAAAAATAAACGTTGCGTTCTGTTCCATCAGGCGGTTGAACTCGGCTTTGACCTGCTCAAGGGCCAGGTCGACATTATTGTCCGGCTCAAAAAAGAAGTAATTGGTGAGCCAGAGCGTGACGCAGTCTATCAGCACTACCCTGCCGCTCACATCATAGGAACTCAGATACATGGGTTCCTCAATGTTGGTCCACTGCGGTCCGCGGCGCTCCTGATGGCGGCGCACCCGCTCACGAAACTCCTCGTCCCACACCTTAGCCGTAGCCATATAGACGGGCATGGGCGAGAGGCTCAAAGCCAGCTGCTCGGCATAGGCACTCTTGCCCGAGCGCTGTCCGCCGGTGATGAGTATCAGTCGCTTCATATCTTTATTCGTTCTATTCCTCCATAGTCAGTCAGATGGTCCCAGGCATGCTCACGGTCAAACAGTCCACCATATATTCCGGCGCAGATGAGCACACCCGCATGGGCGAAGACGGCCACACGCTTGTAGGGCTCACGGCGCAGCTCGTCGAGAAAGTCTGCCACACGGTCGTAAACCATGGGAAAGCTCTCGCCACCGGGCGTAGGCAGATGCATATAGTCGTCGTACCACTGCTGCAGGTAAGGGTCGCTGATGTCATCGTAGCGCTGCATCTCCCACTGCCCCATCGACATCTCCATCAGCCGACGGTCTGTCAGTGGATGGTCGTAGCCGCAGTAGCTTGCCAGCCGACGGGCCCTGGTGAGAGGCGAGCTGTAGACGCAGTCGAAGGGCTGATAGTCGGCCAGCGCAAGCCGCGTGGCTTCGGCCTCAACCTCGAAGGTGGCAGCCACGGGCACATCGGTCTGCCCGTAGCACGTGCCTTTTGGCACGTCGACCCTGGTATGACGTATGAGCACTACTTCCATAGAATCAGCTTTTATCGGGTGCAAAGTTACAAAATTTAGTCGAGAGTTGGGGCTGAATGCTCGGGATATTGCATGTTTTTTGGCTAATTTTCTTTAATTATGAAGCTTTTTTCGCACCGTTGTTCGTTATTATAGCCAAAAAACCGTACCTTTGCAGCCGCATTATGCGCCTGTGGCGGAATTGGTAGACGCGTTAGACTTAGGATCTAATGTCATACGGCGTGCAGGTTCGAGTCCTGTCAGGCGCACAGATAGTGTTAATTTATGTTTTATTTTCAACCATATTGATGGTTATTCGAATAATTATCACTACCTTTGCACCGCATTTCAAAAATGCGCCATTTTTCGAGTCGGCATAGCTCAGCTGGTTAGAGTATCACCTTGACATGGTGGGGGTCCTTGGTTCGAGTCCAAGTGTCGACACAACAGAAAAAAATCCCAAGCAACTGCGCCGTCAGTCGTTTGGGATTTTTTTTATATTCTATCTCCTCATTGGGGGATATGGTGTCTTTGTCATAGCCAACTGTAGTCAACAGTAAGGCAAATAGAAATAATAACTTATCTTTTTTCATACTAAAATTAATGATGCTGTCTACTATGTAGAACAGCGGGGTTTTACATTATACTTTTTCTTTTTTAAACCATCACATCCTGATATCTTGCTTTGCAAAGATAAATAATCTTTCAAAAAACGCATACTTTCCACCTATTTAACTCATGTTTAGAAAAAAACATCAGGCCACAGCAAACCGTTAAGATTACTTAATATTTGGCGGAAAAGGAGACACAATTCGAAGAAAAGGATTAAATTTGCAAAAATAAAACCGCCAGCGGATAACATCGTATAGCTGCGGCACCCCAGAAAAAACTAAACAGTAATTCAACATGGTGAGCACTGAGTCGACAATCCAGTTCAACCACAGCATGATGGTCATGCGAATGTGGTGCCGTTAGGCACTTATCTTCCATCGCTACAGGTGGCTACGAGCCCCCTTGTGTACATCGTTTTTTGGTACACAGAACCCAATTCCCAACAAACACTTATACTATAACTACATGCAAATACAGCAAAGTATTTGCACAATCATCCGAGTTATGACACAAAAGCAAGCGTCACTTCAATATCAGACCCTGCAAATACATGGGGGATACGAGAAAGACAACACCCTGGCACGCGGCATTGCCATTCACCCCACAGCCGCCTTCCATTTCAACAGTTGCGAACATGCTGCCGGACTCTTCGACCTGAGTCAGCCCGGCAACATCTACACCCGATTGAACAACCCCACAAACGCGGCCTTTGAGCAGCGCGTGGCGGCTCTCTACGGAGCCGTCGGTGCCGTGTCGGCAGCATCGGGCATGGCCGCCATCACCCTGACGGTGGCCGCCCTGGCCTCTGAGGGGCAGAACATCGTCGTGTCGCCCCTGCTCTACGGTGGCACCTACAACCTCTTTCGCACTACGCTTCGCCATTTAGGCATCGACTGCCGCATTGCCGACAGCCCGTCTGTGGCCGACATGGAGCGCCTCATCGACGGCCAGACACGCCTGGTCTACGCCGAGAGCATGGGCAATCCCACCTGCGAGGTGGTCGACTTGGAAGGTCTGGCAGCCATGGCCCACCGCCACACTGTGCCTTTCGTGGTCGACAACACATTCGGTGCCTGCGGCTACCTGTGCAATCCGTTGCAATGGGGTGCCGACATCATTGTCGAGTCGGCCACGAAATGGATCAACGGACACGGCACGGCCATGGGAGGCATCGTCGTCGACGGCGGCACCTTCGACTGGACGGTGCGCTGCAGCACGGGCAACCAAGCCGACCAACCCAAATATCCTCAGATAGACGGACCGTCAGAAGGCTATCACGGACTGAACCTTGCTGCCACCTTCGGCCCCGCAGCCTTCGCCGTGCGCATCCGTGTCGACATGCTGCGCGACCTGGGTTGCTGCCAGTCGCCTTTCGACAGCTATCTGAACCTCATCGGACTGGAGACGCTCTCGCTGCGTGTTGAACACCAACTGGAACTGACGCGTCGTCTGGCCGAGTACTGCCGTGCGAGCCGCTACGTGAAGCGCGTCAGCTATGTGGGCTTTGCCGACCATCCCTCCCACGCACTGGCCTGCCGCTACTTCAAGCAAGGCGGATCGGCGGTGCTCAACGTCGAGCTGCAAGGCGACCTCAGCACCACAGTGCGCTTCGTGGAGTCGCTCCGCCTGTGCGCCCACATGGTGATGGTGGGCGATTCCATCACGGTGGTCACCCATCCCGCATCCACCACACACAAGCAGCTCTCTGATGCCGACCTGGCGGCCGCCGGGGTGACGCCCACGCTGCTGCGCATCTCGGCCGGACTGGAAGCAGCCGACGACATCATCGCCGACTTCGAGCAGACCTTTGAAACCGCCTTCAACACCACTGGCAGCCTATGAGCCACATCTTCCACTATCCCCATCGTTTCCCGTTGGAAGGCGGCGGGAGTCTGCCGGAGCTGACAATTGCCTACGATGTTTTCGGAGAGCCAAACGCACGGGGCGACAACTACGTCTGGGTGTGCCATGCGCTGACGGCTAACAGCGACGTGGCCGACTGGTGGCCACACACGCTGGACAGCGGCCGTTTCATCGACAGCGGGCGCTATTGCGTGGTGTGTGCCAACATCCTGGCCTCGTGCTACGGCACTACCGGACCACTCTCCGAAGACCCCACAACAGGGCAGCCCTGGTACGACCGTTTTCCTCCTGTCACCGTGCGCGACATCGTGGCTGCCCACCGGCTGCTGGCCCTCCACTTGGGCATCAGTCGCGTGCAGATGCTTGTGGGCAGCAGCATCGGCGGTTTCCAGTGTGTGGAATGGGCCGTGCAGGAACCGGCCTTCGCACGCCACCTGGTGCTCATTGCCACCGGGGCTAAGGCTTCGCCGTGGGTGACTGCCCTGAACGCCTCGCAGCGCATGGCCATCGAAACCGATGCCACCTGGGGACAACCTTCGCCTCAGGCTGCGCTGCAAGGCATGGGTACGGCCCGCAGCATCGCCCTGCTGAGCTATCGCGGCGGCAAGGCCTACTGCAAGACGCAGGCCGAGCCCCCTGACGAGACAGCGCTCTTCGACCGCCGTGCCGACTCCTACCAACGCTACCAAGGACAGAAACTGCAACGGCGCTTCAACGCCTACAGCTACTACCGACTGACGCAGGCCATCGACTCGCACGACGTAGGTCGCGGACGCGGCGGCGTGGAAGCGGCCTTGGGCCGTATCTGTTCAAAGACGCTGGTGGTGGCCATCACAAGCGACATTCTCTTCCCGCCCGACGAGCACCAGCAGCTTGCCGCCATGATTCCCGGAGCTCGTATGGCTACCATCACGTCCGACTTCGGGCACGACGGCTTTCTCGTCGAGCACGACCAACTCAACGACATCATCCAACAATTTATCAACTCATGAGACAACAGATTATCAATATCGGCCTCTTCGGTTTCGGCACCGTCGGCCACGGACTCTACGAGGTGCTCTCACGCATCAAAAACAGTCAAGTGAACATCAAAATTGTGTGTGTGCGCCATCTGGAGAAACACACCGAGCCGGGCATACGCTTCACTGACCAGACAGACGACGTGTTCAACGACCCGGAAGTGAACACCATCGTAGAACTCATCGACGAAGAAGAGGCAGCCTACGAAATTGTCAAGCGCGCCCTGAACCATCATCTGCCCGTGGTAAGCGGCAACAAGAAAATGCTGGCCCACCACCTGCCCGAACTCATCGCCCTGCAGCAGGCTACGGGCACCGCCCTGCTCTACGATGCTTCGGCCTGCGGCAGCATCCCCGTGATACGCAACCTGGAGGAATACTACGACAACGACCTGCTGCTCTCGGTAAAGGGCATTCTGAACGGTTCGTCAAACTTTATTCTTTCTAAGATTTTCAATGAGGGGATGGCCTATACCGACGCCCTGGCCCTGGCTCAGCAGCTGGGCTTTGCCGAGAGCAATCCTGTGCTCGACATCGGCGGCTGGGACTCTCTCTATAAGCTCATCATCATCACCATCCATGCCTTTGGCATCTATGTAGACCCTAAAGAGGTGTTCACCTTCGGCATCGACCGCATGAACGAGGCCGACATTCGCTTTGCCCTCGAAAAGAGCCGCCGCATCAAGTTGGTGGGCTGTGCCGAGAAGGTAGACGATGAAAGGGTGACCCTCTCGGTGATGCCGCAGCTCATCTCACGTCAGAAATACATCTACAGCGTAGAAGACGAGTTCAACGGTGTGGTCATCAAGGGTCTGTTCTACTACAAGCAGTTCATGTTCGGCCAAGGCGCAGGCGCCTATCCCACTGGTTCGGCCGTGCTCAGCGACATCACCGCCCGCCTCTATGGCTATCAGTATGAATACAAGAAGCTCGCGGCTGACCTGCAGCCGGAGTACACCACCGACTTCAGTCTGCGCATATACTACAGGTACGTCAGCGAGCAAGACGCCAGTCTGCTCAACTTCAGCCACATCGACGAGCGCTACTACTCCCACAACCACTGCTACGTTGTTGGCTGGCTACCCATGAGCGAGCTGCTCCTGAAGGCCGAGGCACTTCGCCTGTCGGACGTCTTCGTAGCTGCCTTCCCTGAAGACTGATGCCGCCGTAAGACAAACAGTCTTTCAGACCATCCCTGACAATCTGCTTCAACAATCAGGCTCCCCCAAGCCGTTCGTATGCGAACGGCTTGGGGGAGCCTGATACCATATAAATTAAATTATAGACAATATGCTCTTTCCCACTCTGCGCCCCTGAGCCACCCAGCCACTTGGCATCTTGCAGACTTCATAAAAAGGGCGCCACAAAGGGGTAATACCGCATCGTGCGAACTCAGTCTCTGAGCGAGTAGGTGACGGTAGTGACCACGCGTAGCTTCTTGATATGGGGCGTGTGCTCGTCGCGGTTGTCAATTTCAAACTGTCCCTGCCCGGCCGACTGAATCTTGCCGAGTTTTGAGTTGCTGGCCTCAGCAAACTGCTCAGCCGTCTTCTGGGCATTCTTGATGGCTTCCTGCATCATCTCGGGTTTCATCTGCTGAAACGAGGCATACTCATACTGAGGGTAGCTGTTCTCAATAGCCACGCCCTGCTTCAGCAGTTCGCCCTGGCGGAAGATGGCCTTGTTCACCTGTGCCACCTTGCCTGTGGCAACAGTGACGGCCATCGTCACGATATAGCGGAACGACTTCTGGTTGTCGCCCCACTCGCGGGCCTCAAGGTCGTTAACGATGGGCGCATTGACGGTTATTTCGTCGGCGCCGATTCCATTCTGCACGAGGAACTGCTTAATCTTTTCTGTCTGCACATTAATTTTTTCATAAAGCGAAGGCAGGTCGTTGCCCGTCTCCTTGGTGCTGATGCTCCACGTCACCTTGTCGGCCGGCACTTCACGCTCGGCCAAGCCCTTCACCGTCACCTTGCGGTCCTTATTTGCAAAGTTGTCGATACCACTCTTGATAAACCATCCCAACAGCACAAAGCCAAGGGCCAGGATGGCAGCCTCTTTCATTCTGTTCATTTTGCTCATTTCAATCTATTAAAACCTATAAAAAACAGTATTTGCTTGCAAAGTAACGCATTTTTCTGCATACCTGCAAGCAAATACTATTAAATGAGCTTAAAAAGCCCCAATTATTTTCACTTCACGACCTTGCGCCCGTTCTGGATGTAGAGACCGTGGCGCACATTGTCCGTGCGACGTCCCTGCAGGTCGTAGACCTCGTTATCTCTGGTCGTTTTTCCGCTCTCCACAGTCTGGATACCATCGGTGATGTCGTCCTTGACACTGACCTTCACGCGGTTAATCTTCAGCGTGTAGCTGCTGTAGAGGTAATCGTTCTCATTGATATCAAGACTGGAGTGCAGACCGAGATAGAAGTCACGTGCCTCACTGCCGGTGCTGAAGGTATAGCTGACGGAAGTCTCCTGAGGCTCACCAGTGGCCTTCAGTGTCATGGCCTGCGGTGTGTTCATATTGCCGTCGAACACATTCAGAGCCAGCGTACCGTCGTCGCTTGTCACCTCATACTCCACCTCGACCGTCACTTCCTTGTTGGCTTCCAGGGCCAGACGGGGCGACACGAGCATGCCTTCCACATAGCCACCCTCAGACTTGAGCTGCATCACGCCGTCCTCAATGTTCCATGTGGGGAAGTAGCCCGAGGCATTCTTGTCGTTATACTTCGTCCAACCCTCATCGCCGTCGGCGAAGGTTGTCTCGAAGGGCAACGGCAGAGCTTCCTCTACGGGAGCAATCTGCACGGCGTCGATATGGAGCTCGCCGCTGTTAGGCTCGCTGAAGTTGTGGAAACCGAGGTAGTACTGGCCAGCCTCGGTGATGACAACGCGTGCCACGTCTTTCTTGAAGTTCATGCATCCCTCGTAGTCAAGATTTTCATGGCGCGAAATGCTGATGGTCATGCCCTCAGGTGTGCGGCTCATACCCATCTTTGCCTCGAAGCTCTGGGCATAGTCCTCTCCGCCGAAGTAGGTGCGGCCGCGGTGCATGAACGACACCTCGTACTCACCGGGCTCGAGCATGATGCAGGGCGAATAAGCCCAGTCGTCGGCGGGCTCGCTGTAGGTATAGGAGCTGTGCGTATGCTTCAGGTCCTGATTGCCGTCGTAGGCATAGAAGTTACCCTCCACATTCCAGCGGTTGCCGTTCGTCTCGGGCATGGTCCACTGGCCGTTCTGGGTCTCATCGGCAAAGTTATAATAGTAAGGTGCGGTATAGGGAGCGTAGTTCTTCAGCTCCTGGCCCACAATCATGTCGTTCATCGTGTCTTCACCCACAACGGTGACAATTTGTCCGACGAGCGTGTAGGTAGAGTCGGTGGCCGATACGTCGACAGGCTTCTGGAACTCATAGTAGAGTGTGTCGCCGGGCAGCACTTCGTCAGTGCAGACCTCCTCAACGTAGTTCTCTTCGGTGCTGTTGATGTAGTAGCGCAGGGTGATTCCTTTCTGGGCCGATACGCCATGGTTGACGAGACCGAGCGTCACCTTAGCCTCTGTGAGGTTGAAGCCGCTCTCCTGGTCGAACGTCACGCTGTGCATGCAGAGGTCTTCTTCGGCGTCCACCTTGAAGTTGTCGATGATAACCTGATCCTGGGTGTTCTCCACGAGGAAGGCGAAGTAATAGTTGCCAGCCTCCTCAATGTTGAGCAGGTGGTAGCCGTTGAGCCAGCCGCCGTTGGTGACATTCTTGTCGAAGAGCACTTCCGTCATCTCGTCGGGGTTGGTGCTGCGACCCATATAGAGTTTCAGGTTGGCGCCTGCACGCTGTATGCTGCCATAGTAGAACGACACACGGGCCGTGCCTGCAGGCATCTGGATGGCGGGCGAGAAGACGTAGCCGCCCTGACCTACCATGACGCCGCCGTCGCTGATTTGGCCGAAGGCCCAGTTGCTGCCGCTGACGTTAGCCCAGAGCTCGTTGCCCTCGTCGTAGGTGGTGTGATAAGGGAAGGCTACAGCCTCATAGTAGGTCATCTCTTTCTCCACACGGTCGTTGTCGGCATTGCCGTCGCGCGACACTTCGCACCATGCTGCCAGCGTGGCCGTGCCGGCCTCCGTGCGGGTGTAGGTCTGCTTGAAGGTGTAGTCAAGGGTTGCGCCACCGAGGATGATGCCGTCGTAGGTCTCGCGCACCTCATTGCCGTCGCCAGCATCGTAGACGAATTCAGGATTCTCTATATCGAAGGGCGACACGTTGGTGAAGCGCACCTGCACGGCGATGGGCTCGCTGCTCACGGCCATCTGGCTCGTGGCGGGCGAGAGAATGGCTGAGGCAGCCAGGTCGCGCACGGCTTTCTTCACGTTGATGTTGCGCACATAGACGCCGGCATAGTTGAACACGTCGTCGAGCGTGGGCATGAACGAGATGGTGGCCGGGCCCTTCGACTCGAAGGAGCAGAAGGCCGTGTGGAACTGCCCGTCGCCGGTGAGCTCCACGCTCATCTCGTCAGTAGCGTCGGCCGAGGCCACCGTCACCTTCATCTTACCGGCTGCCTGGATGGCATACTCGAAGCTGATAGTGACGTTTTCGCCCTGAGGCAGGTCGAAAATCTTCGACGAGATGTCATACATCCAGTTGGTGCCCTTGCCAAACATATAGAATGCCTCCTGGTCGGCATTCCATTCCCAGCCGCCGCCGAACCAGCCGGAGCCGGCTTCAAACACCGTCTGGCAGTCGTCGAGGCTCCACGTGTAGGGATAGGCCACCACCTCGGGCATCGTCACCGAGTTGGAGGCCGAATTGTTGGTCTCGTCGACATCGCCCTCGGCCACTACCTTCACACCGACAGTGCTTGTCTGACCGAAGGGAAGGAAGACGGTTCCTTCGAGATTCACCGTCACCGAAGCATCGGCGGCGAGAGGCTCGTCGAGCGTCACGTTCTCTGTGAAAGCTGCCTCGTCGTTGAGTGTCACCTCTACGGCAAAGGTCTGCACCTCTACCGAACCGTTGTTGTGCAGATAAAAACTGGGATGCACATTCTGCTGTGCCGAGGCCGAGATGTAGTTCATGTAGTACACCTCGAGGTCCACGCCTTCCACACCTTGCGCGAAGGCATTGCCGCCCACTGCCAAGAGGGCCGACAGGCAGGCTGACTTCAGGAGATTGTAGTTTTTCTTCATAAGCTGAAATATTGATTTAAATTACATATTGTTTTTTAAACGGCTGCAAAATTAATACTTTTGACACAGAAATTGAAAGAACAATGTATAAATAATGTGAAAGAATGCGGAAGTATTGGCATATTTATTGTACTTTTGCACCCGAAAAAAAGTAACGTCATATAACCATGAACCGACAACAAATCAGCACACTGCTGTGCACACTGCTGGCCTCGGCAGCCATGCAGGCACAAACCATTTATCTTGAAACGTCGTTCGACGAAGGCATGCCCGAGGGCTTCGCCACCTACGACCTCGACCAACGCACGCCCGACAAGGACATGCAGAAGCTGGGCTTCGAGGTGGGCAAGGGGTGGATTGTTGCCCAAGAAGGTCATGAGGGCAACCTCGCGGCCATGGCCACCTCATTCTATAAGGACAGCGGCGCCGCCAACGACTGGCTCATCACGCCTGCCCTCAGCATAACATCCGAGAAGGCGGTGCTGCGCTGGCGCTCGCGGGCCCAGGCACAGGACTTCCCCGACGGACTGAAGGTCTACATCGGGACACAGGGCAACACGCCGCAGCACTTCGCCGATGCAGAGCCTGTCTTCAGCGTGGCAAAGGAGAACTATCAGTGGACCGACCATGAGGTGAGCCTCGCCGGATACACGGGGCAGACCGTCTACGTGGCCTTTGTGAACGACTCGAAAGACAAGCAGTGCATCATCGTCGACGATATCTTTGCCGGTGTGCCCTCGACCGTGGGCTTTGCCCTCGACTTCGGGCGCTGCTACAACGGCTACGGACGCATGGCCATCAGCGGAACAGCCACGGCCACGACCAACGACGACATCGACGGTTTCACCATCGGTTTCCGCACGGCTGGCCAGACCATCGAACAGCATTTTGACGCCACACTCCGCCGCGGCACCGACACGCCCTTCTGCCTCAGCGACAGCATTGCCATCGGCCAGCAGGAGAGTATCGACTACGATGCATGGATTAAGGCCGGGCCCGACAGCATCGGACTGAGCAGCCGTGTGACGGCACTGCCCTGGCGCATCGTCGCCGAGGAGATGACGGGCACGTGGTGCGCCTGGTGCGTGCGCGGCATAGGTGCCATGCAGCATCTGCGCACCCTCGACCCGCAGCACTTCATTGGCATCGCCATACATAACAACAGCGAACCGGGGATGCACCCCGACTCGATGGCCATCAAGGGCGAGGAATACCTGAAGTGGGTGATGCATGAGTTCGGACTGACGGGCTTCCCCTCGTTCGTGATGAATCGCCGCGCCGACTACTCGGGCGACCCGAGCTCAATGGTAGACGGCTTCGGCTATGTGCTGAAGACCAACGACTACGACACGGGCGTGATGCTCAAGGCCGCCGTCTACGACGAAGAGACGGGACTCATTGAGACCACCACCAGCGTCTATCCCACCCGACAGATGGACGGTTCCGGTCTCAGACTCTTCTATGTGGTCATCGAGAACGACGTGCACCGCACCTATGAGGAGCTGGGCGTCAGCGGCGAGCGCAGCGGCTACGACCAGCGCAACGCCTATGCCGGCAGGGAGGCCGGGGCCTGCTATGGCTTCGAGGACCTGCCATCGGTGATACCCGCCGACGATATGTGGTATCAGGAGGTGGCTCGCAGAACGGAGCCTGCGACCGACTTCAAGGGAGTGAAGGGCTTGTTGCCCGATGTGCTGGAGGCCGAGACTTCCTACGATGCCAACCGCGCATTTGCCATGCCTGCCACGGTGCTCCGCAAGGAGAACACCGAGGTGGTGGTGATGCTCATCGGCCCCGATGGCCGCATCATGAATGCCGATGTGGCTGAGGTGAAATCAAAACAAGAGCAGAGCGGCATAAGCAGTGCGAAGGTCAGTACCCCGACAAACGCACTCTACTACGACTTGCGCGGCCTGCCTACTACCGCACCGCGCCACGGCCTTTACGTCAGAGACGGACGCAAGGTAATCTTCTGAGCCTCTTGCAGCCTGTCGACACTTAGCATCCGACGGCCAGAGAGCCTGCCTTGTTAGCCAATTTAGGCCGGAATCAATCAAAAAATGGCCGAAATCCAATTGATTTCGGCCATTTTTTATTTCTATCCAGTACAGTCATACTGCCAACTGTGCGTGAGTTCACTTCACATTGCCCACCCGGATGAGATGCTCAGCTATCTGAACCGCATTGAGCGCGGCCCCCTTGCGAATCTGGTCGCCCGAGAGCCACAGCGTCAGACCATTGTCGTCGCAGAGATCTTTGCGCACACGGCCTACGAAGACGTCGTCCTTGCCGGCCGTGTAGAGCGGCATGGGGTACTTCAGGTTGGCAGGGTCGTCAACCAGCGTGCACCCAGGAGCCTGGGCGATGGCCTGCTGCGCCTCCTCAACGCTCAGCGGCCGCTCGGTCTCTATCCATACACTCTCCGAGTGACTGCGCAGCGATGACACACGCACGCACGTGGCCGAGCAGCGCACATCGGTGTGCATAATCTTGCGCGTCTCGTTGAACATCTTCATCTCTTCCTTCGTGTAGCCGTTGGGCTGGAAGACGTCTACCTGCGGAATCACGTTGTAGGCCAACTGGTGGGGGAATTTATTGACAGTCTTCACCTCGCCCGTCTCAACAATCTCGCGATACTGCTGCTCCAGCTCGGCCATGGCGGCGGCACCGGCCCCCGAGGCACTCTGATAGCTGCTCACGCGGATGCGGCGTATATGGCTCAGCTGCTCCAGCGGCTGCAGCACCACGACCATCATGATGGTTGTACAGTTGGGGTTGGCAATGATGCCGCGCGGACGGTTGAGGGCATCGGCAGCATTACATTCGGGCACCACCAGGGGCACGTCGTCGTCCATGCGGAAGGCGCTCGAATTGTCAATCATTACGCAGCCGTAGCGGGTGATGTCGTCGGCATATTCACGTGACGTGCCGGCCCCGGCCGACGTAAAGGCGATGTTGATGTCGCGGAAGTCGTCGCCATGCTTCAGCAGCTTCACTTTTATATCCTTGCCACGGAAGGAGTATGTACGGCCGGCCGAGCGCTCAGAGCCGAAAAGCACCAGCTCGTCCATTGGGAAGTCTCTCTCGTCGAGCAGCCGCAGGAACTCCTGTCCCACAGCGCCGCTTGCACCTACTATTGCTACTTTCATCTGTCTTTATATTTTGCGGGTTACTACAATGAATTGAAAAACGTGTGCAAAGATACAATTTTTTTCGAAAGCAACCTTCTTTTTTTCGTATTTTTTTGCTACCTTTGCAAGCGAAAAGACACCACATCAGGCATGAGACTGTTTTTAGAAGCCACCCCACTGATTAGCGACCCCACGATGATATTCTTCGTGGTGCTGCTTATCATCCTGCTGGCTCCCATCGTGATGAGCAAGCTGCGCATACCCCACATCATCGGCATGGTCCTGGCGGGCGTGCTTGTGGGCCAGCATGGTCTCAACGTGCTCGAGCGCGACAACTCGTTTGAGTTGTTCGGCCGTGTGGGCCTGCTCTACATCATGTTTCTGGCCGGTCTTGAGATGAACCTGAGCGACATGAAGAAAAACGGCACACGCATGCTCATCTTTGGGTTGCTTACGTTTTTCGTGCCCTTCGTCATGGGCTACGCCATGAGCGTCACGCTGCTGGGCTACTCGCCCGCCGCCTCGATGCTGCTGGCCAGCATCCTGTCGTCGAACACGCTCATCGCCTACCCCATCGTGGGGCGCTACGGTTTGCAGAAGAACCGCTCTGTCGTGCTCAGCGTGGGAGCGTCGATGCTGGCCCTGTCGCTGGCGCTGCTGGTGGTGGCAGCCTTCTCGGCGGCTTATCAGGGTGGGGCTGACGCATGGTTCTGGCTCACCTTTCTGGGCAAGGTGGCTCTGTTCACCATCGGCATGACGCTCATCATCCCCCGACTGACACGGTGGTTCTTCACGCGCTACAACGATGCAGTGATGCTCTATATCTATGTGCTCTCGGTGCTCTTCCTCAGTGCGGCCGTCAGCGATGCCTGCGGCTTAGAGGGTATCTTCGGCGCCTTTCTGGCCGGCCTCATCCTCAACAGGTTTATTCCCTCGGTGTCGCCACTGATGAACCGCATCGAGTTTATAGGCAACGCCCTCTTCATTCCCTACTTTCTCATCGGTGTGGGCATGCTCATCGACGTGCGCATCATGTTCCACGACGGGCTCACCGCCTGGATTGTGGCCTGCATGGTGTTCTTCGGCACCTTTGGCAAAGCTATCGCGGCCTATCTGTCGTGCATCGGCTTCAGGTTCAGGATTCCCGAGGGGCACATGATGTTCGGCCTGACCACAGCCCATGCAGCCGGCTCCATCGCCATGGTCATGGTGGGCATGAACCTGCTCACGCCACAGGGACAGCCATTGGTTGACAGCTCGATGCTCAATGGCGTGGTGATGATGATTCTCTTCACTTGCATCATCAGCTCCGTCATCACCGACAGGGCCTCGCAGCGCATTCTGATTCACGAGAAGAAGCACGGCATTGAGGAACCTGAGCAGAACGGCGACGACGAGAAGATACTGCTGCCGCTGCAGCATGCCGACGACGCCGACAACCTGGTGAAACTGGCCATCGTCATGCGCAACGCCAAACTAAACCGCGGCCTGATAGGACTCAACGTGGTGCTTGACGACGCCATGAGCGGGCCGAACCAGAATCAGGGACTCCACGTGCTCGAGGCGGCCGCAATGGCAGCCAACTCGGCCGATGTACGCATGCAGACGCAGAGCCGACTGGCCACCAACATTGCCAATGGCATCAAACACGCCTTCAAAGAGAATAAAGCCAGCGAAATCATCATGGGCATGCACCATAGGCGATCGGCTGCCGACTCTTTCTGGGGAGCCTACACACAGGGGGTGGTGACCGAGATTAACCGGCAAATCATTATCTGCCGCATCAACCAGCCGCTCAACACGCTGCGGTGCATCCAGGTGGCCGTTCCATCAAGAGTGGAGTATGAGACGGGATTCTACCGTTGGGTAGAGCGACTATCGCGTTTGGCCGGGAATCTGGGATGCCGCATCGTCTTCCACGGCCGGCTGAAAACGCTCATGCTCATCAAAGACTACATACAGAACCGCCACCCGGAAATAAGGGCCGACTACGAAGAGATGGAGCATTGGAAAGAGCTGCTCACGCTCGACCGGAAGGTAAACGAGGATCACCTGATGGTGGTCATCACTGCACGCATGGGCACGGTGAGCTATAAGTCAACGTTTGAATATCTGCCGCGCGAACTGACACAGCACTTCTCTCATTGCTCACTCATGATTCTCTTCCCCGACCAGAATGGTCAGCCGCAAGACACCATGACCTTCACCGCCCCGCAGGTGGAGAGCAACGAGAGCGCCTACCAGATGCTCATCGACTGGATTCAGCGTCACATCCCCGCCCCTCCCCCCTCCCATTAGTCAGAAAAAACGGTCTCCAACCACTCCCAATCACTCCCAACCAGTCCCAACAAAAATGATAAAAACAGAAAACATCACCAAGAGCTTCGGCTCACTCCAAGTGCTCAAAGGCATCGACCTCCACATCGAACGTGGCGAGGTGGTGAGCATCGTCGGCCCCAGCGGCGCCGGCAAGACAACGCTGCTGCAAATCATCGGCACCCTCGACCGTCCCGACACTGGCAGCGTATGTGTCGACGGCATCGACACCACCACCCTCAGCCAGAAGCAGCTCAGCGACTTCCGCAACAAGCATCTGGGCTTCGTCTTCCAGTTCCACCAGCTACTCCCCGAGTTCACCGCCATCGAGAACATCATGATTCCAGCCTACATCGCCGGCCGCTCCAACAAGGATGCAAAAAACCGCGCCGAGGAACTGCTGCGCTTCATGGGGCTCACCGACCGAGCCAACCACAAACCCGCAGAACTCAGCGGCGGCGAGAAGCAGCGCGTCGCCGTGGCCCGCGCCCTGGTGAATAACCCCGCCGTCATCCTGGCCGACGAGCCCTCCGGCTCACTCGACTCAAAGAACAAAGCCGAGCTCCACCAGCTCTTCTTCGACCTGCGCAACCAGTTCGGACAGACCTTCGTCATCGTCACCCACGACGAGCAGCTGGCCACCATCACCGACCGCACTATCCACATGCGCGACGGTCTGCTGGTATCTACCCCCTCACAATCCGCCACAATCACTTCCACCCCATCCCAAGAAGACCCAACCAACCTCAACCCCTCCCACCCATCATGATTACCATCGGCACCTACAACACCCTGCGCATCGTCAAGCGCGTCGACTTCGGTCTCTACCTCGACGGAGGCGAAGAAGGCGAAATCCTCCTCCCCAAACGCTACGTCACGCCGCAGATGCATATCGGCGACGACATTGAGGTATTCATCTATCTCGACCAAGATGAGCGTCCCGTTGCCACCACCGAACAGCCGCTGGCTAAGGTGGGCGAGTTCGCCTGGCTCGAAGTGGCCTGGACCAACCAGTACGGCGCCTTCCTCAAGTGGGGCCCCATGAAGGATCTCTTCTGCCCCTTCCGCGAGCAGAAGCAGCGCATGGAGCAAGGCAAGCGCTACATCGTCTATGTCAAAGAAGACGAAGAAACCCACCGCCTCATGGCCACCGCCAAAGTAGAAAAGTACCTCTCTTCTATTGCGCTTGTTGCGACTGAGTCGCAACCTGCCCCCACCCATCAAGCTCCCCAACCTCTCCCCTACCACCACGGCGACGCCGCCGACTGTCTCGTCTGGCAGAAGACCGACCTGGGCTTCAAGTGCATCGTGGACAACCGCTACCAAGGCCAGCTCTACGACAACCAGATTTTCCAGCCCCTGCACACCGGCGACCGCTTCACCGCCTACATCGACCACATCCGCCAAGACGGCAAGATAGACCTCACCCTGCAGCCCACCGGCCGGCGCCACACCCTCGACTTCGCCGAAGTGCTGCTTCGCTATCTCTACGAGAACAACGGCCGCTGCGACCTCGGCGACAAGAGTCCTGCCGAACTCATCTACGACCGTTTCAAAGTGTCGAAGAAAGCATACAAAAAAGCCATCGGCGACCTCTACAAGCGCCATCTCATCACCATCGGCGATGATGGCATTCGATTAAGCAACTAACCCATATACTCAGCACTCGTAAGTATATGGCTTACGAGTGCTGAGTCAATTTGCAGTCATATGCACCCAAAAGCATCAAGAGCAGTCATCTTCGGATGGACTCACCAACCGAGTTTTTGGAAACCACGGTGGTCAGTACGATGCGGAAGCAACATTTATAAACTTCAAACAAATTCCAACTTATGCGACAGCACATCTATTACATCAAGTTTGCTCTGCATTTTGCAGACATGCAGATTCCCGAGTTAATTTCCGTTTTCAATTCTCAAGTGCAGAATCGCGGCTGGTCCACGATGCGTGCCTACCACGACCTGGCGCTCATTGATGAGTTCCGACGGCGCGGCATCGAAGCCGATGCCGTCTATGACGGCAAGGCCATCTCTTTCTCTCGTTCAATCAGTTACGACATAGCCAATAATCGTTTAGTCACTATCGGCTAAAGTTCTCTCTTATACCAAGACTCCACCCCTGCCGTCTGCTCTTGGCAAGGGTGGAGTCTTACTAAGACATGCCCAATCGTAATCTTCATTGCGAAGACGACCTGCAGCCTGATGAACTCACGATTCGGGCGATTGGGTATTTGTAGTAGTGTTTAATGTTTCAGCAGCCCTATCTAATGGCTCCGGCTTCATGAATATTTCTTTTGTCATTGGCCGGGCGGCCTCTCTCACCATCGGAATATAGGCTTCAATGATGTGGCGCCAGTCGTTCAGAGTCATATCAGGATAGCGATCTCCATATTTTTCAATCACCTCAAATCGTAGTTTGTCCTCGCTGATGCTTGCGTCCATCTGAATGTAGTTATAGATAAGGTTGCGCACATCGCGGTCATCCTCTATATTCTCCAATTTACGCAACATTGTTGTTTCGTTTTCCCTGAAGTTTTCGACCTGGTCCATTACCTCACGGAAAACTTCCGGAGTGTACTGAGGCGGATATCCATTCTTAACCAGACAAATTTTGATGTCCAACTTCAATTGGTCTCTTACTCTTTCATTATTCAACCAGTCGGCAAATGAAGATTTGGCATCAATAATCTCCCTTATCTTGCGAGCCAGACTCTTGCACTTCTCATTGACCATGATGCCATCCACCTCTCTGTCTTCACCATAGACAAAGTTGTTCTTGTCGCGTAGATGGATTAGGATGTCGTAGAAAGCCTTTTCCTCAAAGGTGAGTCCCAGCTTTCGGAAACTCTCACGGTCTGCCTGCATCCCTTTGAGTATATTCAGAGCCTGTTCGGTAGCCATTTGGATAATGCTCTCTGCTGTCTCTTCTTGCGTGGCGCCAGCCTCTTGCTCTGACAGGAACTTGCGTCTGTCGTGATATTCTTGGATGGTAGCCTCCAGCATCTCCTGGAATTTCTTCGAGGCTACTTGGTTGGTTTTTCCATATTCAGATATCTGATTGCGAAGCAGCTTGACAAGCATTTCCAGCTTAGAAGCAGGCATTTTAATGTCCGACAAACGCTCTGTAAATTCAGGGCTGAAGATGTCCATTTCCTCTCCATCCTCCAATATGCTTTCCACATGGTTGTATTTCAGCGCTTCTTCCACCATCTTTGCTACGCGTCTGTTCATCGTATCGGTGTCGGGTGCATCTGTTCCATTCATCTTATAGACCATGCCTGCGATAGCCATGAAGCATTGGGCCAACGCCGACTCTTCGTCGCCAAGTTCGCCTGATGGCTGGCAGAGGTCGTAGGCTTTTCTCATTCGCTTGACATACTGCAAGAAATAAGTCTTGAAGCCAACCTTCTTCGTTTTCTTTCCGTCTTTGCTTTGCGTATTGAAACTCTCGGCCGACGTAAACACATATTCTGCAGCCTTGGCCAACAGCGTATATCTTGTGGCGTCGTCTGTCTTCACATCGAGGAAAGGCGCCAAGTCGTAATTCTTGAAGAGGTTCTTGAGAATTTCCAACAATTCGCGGAAAAGGAAAGTGGCCTGTTCAATATCGTCCTTCGTCAATGCCACAGAACCTTCACCACCATACATCTTGCGGGCTTCCAACATCTGGTCGCGAATGCCGATGTAGTCAACTATCAAGCCATACTCCTTGCCCGGGTATTTGCGATTGGCTCGGCTGATGGTCTGAATCAACGTGTGCTTTTGTAGAGGCTTATCATTATACATATAGGTCAGGCATTCCACATCGAAGCCCGTAATCCACATATCCACCACAATGACAATGCGGAAGTTGGATTTCTCCTGCTTAAAGGCTGCATCCAGTTTGTCTGAGCGTTCATCATTCTTTACACCGCCCAGATAGTCGTACATGTCTTTCTCGTCGTTGCTGCCCACGCTGGCCACCATTGCAATGGTCGGCATCTCCTTCAATTTCTTCAGCTCTTCTGGCGTAGCCTCCATGCCTTCGGGCGTCTTGCGCTCTACGAACCATTCAGGATAGTGCTCCTTGAACTTCATCAGCAGACAATAGGCAATCTCGCGCTTGGCACAGACGATCATGGCTTTCTGCACCCTGTCCGGGTCAGCCGCCACCGATGCCACATAGTGGTCGTGGATGTCCTTGGCAAGCCTGTCCAGTCGTTCGGGTTCACCCAGTATCACCTCCAGCGAACTCATGGCCTTTTTGCTTTTCGCAATGTCTTCTGGAGTAGAGCCTTCCTCTGCACATTTCGCATAGTAAGCCTCAATCTCCTTGGCCTTCTCGGCATTCAGCAACACCTTGGCGATTCTTGGGTGATACTTGATGGGGACGGTGATATTGTCTGCCACAGCCTGATCCATTGTATAGCGGTCAATCTCGTCACCAAAGGTCTGATAGGTCTCTGCGATTGGTGTTCCGGTGAATCCTACGAAAGTGGCATTGGGCAAGGCCTCACGCAGCACATTGGCGTAGGGCTTGGAAATCATGGCTTTCATGTTCGCATCGGCGTCTTCGCTAAACTTGATGCGCTTTGAGCCTTCTATCTGTGTACGATGTGCCTCGTCGCTGAAGCAGATGATATTTGAGCGTGAGTTGATTAGCCCGATGGGGTCTTCCTTTCGGTCGCAAAACTTCTGGATGGTACAGATGAAGAAGCCTCCACTCTCGCGTGCCTTCAGCTCTTCACGGAGTTTCTTGCGACTTTTTACAATTGACACCTCACCTAATCCCAGAAACTCTGTGCTCTTGGTAAACAGTTTTGCGCCTTGCTTCTGCAGGTCTTCGCGGTCAACAATCATCAGGATGGTGGGCGAGCCGATTTCCTGAGTGCACCGCATAGAGAGCTGACGAGCCAGGAATGCCATCGTGTAGGTCTTGCCGCAACCAGTAGCGCCAAAGTAGGTGCCACCCTTGCCGCTCTTAGTCTTAACCGATTTGACAATGCTCTCCCTCAGCAATCGTGAGGCAAAGAACTGCGGATAGCGGCATACTATTTCCTTCTCATCGCTATCGTAGTTTTCGTCTTGAAAATACACGTAGTCTCTGAATATCTCCAAGAAACGCTTTGGGCGATAGACGCCCTTCACCATCGTCGACACTTCCTCGAAAGGCAGCGTTGACACCTTGTCGCCATCCTCCACACGGCGCCAGGCATAGAAGTGTTCGTAAGGCGTACGGACTGTACCCAACCGAGTCTTCACCCCGTCGCTGATACAGGCCAAAGGACAGTAATGAAGCAAGCCTGGTATGTCGCGCCAATAGCGGATGTTGATTTGTTCCCAGGCATCCTCGATGGTGGCATTGGCATCAGCCGGATTCTTCAGCTCTATCACACAGACAGGGATTCCGTTGACATATAGCAGCACATCAGGACGGCGGTTCTTTACTACACCGTTGTTCATATATTCCACAGTAAACTGGTTGACTACACGGAAGATATTTGTGGCCTTAGCATTTGGATTGTCAACGCAGCTGAAGTCTATCAGGTTAACTGTCGTTGGTCTTCCGTCTTTGTCAACGGCTGGCACACCATTCACCATCCACTTATAGACTTTATGCAATGTGGCAAAATCAGAATCGGCACCCACCAGTCTGACGTTATCTGCTATTCTTTGCAGTTCCTCGTCCTTCACATTCTTGTAATTATCTTTCAAGAACTGAAGCAGGTCATCCATATACAGCACTTCCTTTCTGTTGGCTCTGGGAATAGAGTCGCCAAAAAGGTATTGCCATCCTTCTCATTCAAGGAAAGCAATGAGAGCATTCTCGTAATCGCTCTCCACGAAATGACCATTTATGTTCTTTAATTTTGCCATATTCACCACATTTAGTTATCGGTTTCTAACAAACTTCCCCGAATCAACACAGGGCATATATTTTTGAGCTGTTCTTTGAGTGCTTCTGCTATACGCTGACGCTCTATATAACACTTGCGGATGTTGACTATCTCACGTTGAACAGAGATGTCTGGGATTGGGATTGTCATATTTCCAATATCATCAACATCCATTTCGTCTTTCACCGTTCCCATTGAATAGAAAAAAGCATAATGCAAAAATTCGCTTCTTGATAACCATAATAGTAAATATTCTGATAGTATTTTAACTTCATTAACAGAGAAAACTGTGTATGAAGGGGATACCAAACAAGGAGTATCATAACGTAAAGCTATACTTCCTATATTAATTCTATTGCTATATGCGAATTGGCGAGGCTTAACTACTTTGTAATTAGACAAATCAATGCCGTTTAAGTTAGCTACGGTTTTAATGTATGTTTTATCTTTTGTAACGCCTAAAACATCTTCTTTACCTAACGAATTATCTGTATTTCGCAAGATTTCTTCTTGAAGATAATCTCCTATCTTTTCGCACCTCATCTTTCTTCTCAACTGCTCTATATACCCATCGCAAACAAGTTTCAATTCATCCACTTTACTCTGATAGGCAGCAAGATTGTTTTGGAGAGCCAAATAAACATCAACGTATTTACGCTGCTGCTCAATGGAGGGGAGAGTTATATCAATGTCGCAGAAATCTTCCCAAGGTAGTCCTTGTCTTATAGACGAGTCCGTATGGAATGCAAAATAACGATCTTTCTCCGAGGATTTCAGAAGAATAAAGAAAAAATCTTTTAAAACCATCCCCTCATCCTTAATCTTGAATACAGAATATGCAGGACTAACGTATTTGTTAAATTTGCTATGGTTCATTGCTATCGGCAAAGAGCAGTCTCTTCCAACGTGCATTAGATTGCATGCAAAGTAATTGGGAGGAACTTCTTTGTAGCTGCTTGTGTCTTCACCAACTTGTTTGGCAGGTTCAAAGAATTCCTTATCAATATTGATACCTGAAACCTGTTCGGGTAGAAGATTTGGAATTCCACTCCGTTTACTATAAGGTTCTATAAAATCTCCTATTTTATACTTACTCAATCCCATACCCAATACCTTTAAACGCCTCTTCGAGCATCCGTTGCGACTCTTTCTCTCTTGCCATCAGTTCACGCATTTCCTTTTGGATGCGTGCCATCTCCTTAGGATAGTCAATCTCTAAATCGTGGTCGACGAACTCGATATACTTGCTGGGCACCAGCGTCCAGCCATTTGCCTCAATCTCGTCGATGCCCACGCTGCGATATAGTTCAGGCACAGCAAAGTTTTTGCCGTCAGTCCCTTCCTGTTGCCACTGGTGGTAGATGTCGGCCACACGCTGAATCTGCTCCGTGGTGAGCTGCACCTTTTTCTTCTGTTCGCCCTTCACAGGATTCTCCGTCCATTGGCGCAAGTCCATGAAGAGTATTTCGTGTTCACGGTTTCTGAGTGCTCGCTCATGATAGCGGCCACCCTTCTTGTTCTGGTTCAGTATCCAGAAGGTGACGCTGATGTCTGTCGTGATAAACAACTCTCTGGGCAGAATAATGATGGCCTCCACCTTGTCGTTCTCAATCAGCTTCTTGCGGATTTCAAGGGCATCCGTATCACCAAGAGCGCCATTTGCCAACAGGAATCCTGCTACACCCGAAAGGGGCTTCAGGTGCGACAGCATGTGCAGAATCCAAGCATAGTTGGCATTGCTCTCTGGTGGGGTGGCATAGTCAGTCCAGCGTGAGTCGTTCTTCAGATTCTCGTTGTACCAGCCCTTCAGATTGAAAGGCGGATTGGCCATGATGTAGTCGAAATAGAGTCCTTTATGCAGGTCGTTGGTAAAGGTGGAATCGCTCTCCGAACCCAGGTTGTGGCTGATGCCTCGCAAGGCAAGGTTCATCTTGGCCAGTCGGTAGGTAGCAGCCTCCTTCTCCTGCCCATACACATTGATGCGACTGATGTCGCCTTGTTTGGCCTTCACCAGTTCTGTGCTCTGGATAAACATGCCGCCAGAGCCGCAACAGGGGTCGTAGAGTGTTCCGTCGAACGGTTCAATGACGGTAGCGATTAGTTGTACCACATCGTGGGGCGTGTAGAACTCACCCTCCTCCTTCGTGGCATTGACGGCAAACTCCTTCAGGAAGTATTCATACACACGCCCTATCAGGTCTTTCTCTTCGCCAAAAGCCTTGTGGCTAATCTTGTTCACCTCGTCGACAATCTTCTTCATGTCGTTGGCACCCAGGTTGCGCTGGGTGAACGTACCTTCCACGAAACAGCCCTTCAGCGTGGGGTTGGTTTCGCCGATGCTGCGCAAGGCAGTGTCAAGCGCCACATTCAGTTGCGGTGCAGCCGTATTGATGATAGTCGACCAGCGGGCTTCTTCTGGTAAGTCAAAAGTGCCATCAGCAAAAGTTGCATCATCGAAAAACGCCTTGATGATTTCTTCATCGTCAGGGTCAAGTCCTTCATCTATCAGTTTCTGGCGCAGCTTCTCAACACCGTCCTCATATTTCTCGCCAATAAAGCGGAGGAATACGAGCGTCAGCATCATGTCGCGTTTTTCAAAAAACGAGCCGGAGTTCTTGGCTTGTCTCAATATATCTCTGCATTTGAACAGTATATTGTCAAGATTCAGCGTTTCTTCCTTTACTTTCTTTGCCATAGTCGGGGTAGAACTATTTATAGAATTGTTACAGGTTTCGCTATGGGCCAAAAAAGAAGACGTACTCAAGTTCTCTTCCTTCCTCGACTCCAGCGCGGTTCTACCCCTAGAATGACGCGCCACAAAGAGATTCAGAAAAGACCAAGTACGCCTATACAGGCGTATCTTGATTCTTTTCAAGTTCTCTTTGAATCCGTCGTTGTTGGGGTAGAACTATTTCGGAGTCGAACCTTTCAAGAATTAGATACAGCTATCTATATTCACCCACGATGTCTTTTGCACCGCATCCTTTTATGCCACCCGTTTGCCGATGCAGCATGGGCAGCGTACACAATGCATCTGCAAAATTACAAATAAATTTCGGATTACCGGTCTTTATCACGAAAAAAATTTGAAAGATATCAGAAAATGTCGGCATCGCTAAGGAGATAACGATGACTCAACCAGGAAAAGTTGAGTAAAAAAAATGACTGGGCAGGAAAAGAACGTGTTTGTCTTTCCTGCCCAGTCAATATGAATTAGCATGTGGTCGAGATTAGAACTCGGCCGACTTCGGGGTGCGGGGGAAGGGGATGACGTCGCGGATGTTCTGCATGCCGGTGACGAAGAGGATGAGACGCTCGAAGCCGAGGCCGAAACCGGCGTGGGGACATGAGCCCCAGCGGCGGGTGTCGATGTACCACCACAAATGGGTCATATCCATCTGGCGACGGTTAATCTCTGCCATCAGCTTGTCGTAGCTCTCCTCACGGACTGAGCCGCCGATAATCTCACCTATCTGCGGGAAGAGTACGTCGGTGCCCTGCATGGTCGGGCCAGGGGCTGCGGCGCCCTTGTAGCCCACAGAGCCACCGTCGGCGGTGTCCTCATTCTGCTTCATGTAGAACGACTTGAAAGCACGCGGATAGTCGGTCATGATGACTGGCTTCTTAAAGTGCTCTTCCACGAGGTAGCGCTCGTGCTCCGAGGCCAGGTCGTCGCCCCAGTTGCAGGGGAACTCGAACTTCTTGCCCTTCTTGATAGCCTCCTGCAGGATGTTGATACCCTCAGTATACGGCAGGCGCACGAACGTCTCCTTCAGCACGCCCTCGAGGCGCGCGATGAGCGACTTGTCAATCATCTTGTTGAGGAACTCCAAGTCGTCTTTACAATTATCGAGTGCCCAGCGCACACAATACTTGATGAAGTCCTCCTCGAGGTCCATCAGCTCTTCCTGGTCGAGGAAGGCCACCTCAGGCTCCACCATCCAGAACTCGGCCAGATGGCGCGGCGTGTTCGAGTTTTCAGCGCGGAACGTAGGCCCAAAGGTGTAGATAGCCCCCAGGGCCGTAGCGCCGAGCTCACCCTCCAGCTGTCCGCTGACGGTCAGCGAAGTCTGCTCGCCGAAGAAGTCGTCGTCGTAGATAATCTTGCCGTTCTCGTCCTTTTTCAGGTCGTAGAGGTTCTTCGTCGTCACCTGAAACATGTTGCCGGCGCCTTCACAGTCGCTGGCAGTGATAAGCGGCGTGTGGAAATAGAAGAAACCGTGTTCATGGAAATAGGTGTGAATGGCCATGGCCATGTTATGACGAATACGCATCACAGCACCAAAGGTATTGGTGCGCAGACGCATATGAGCATTCTTACGCATGGCCTCAAACGACTGTCCTTTTTTCTGCATGGGATAGTCATTGCCGCAGAGTCCATAGATGTGCAGGCCAGTAGCCTGTATCTCGCTGGCCTGTCCGGCACCCTGGCTCTCCACCAATATGCCCTCTGCGCAGACGCAAGCACCAGTGGTGATTTGCTTGAGCAGCTCTTCATCAAACTTTGCGGGGTCAACCACAATCTGCACATTCTTGATAGTCGAACCGTCGTTCAGGGCAATGAAGTCAACGGCCTTCGAAGAGCGATGGGTGCGCACCCAGCCCTTCACGCAGATGTCTTTTCCATACTCGGTGCTTTTCAGCACATCGATTATCTTTGTTCTTTTCATAGTCATTATTACTTAATAATGAGCAATTAGTAATGAGTAATTATGCTGCATACTTCAAAGCTTGCGCTGCCGCAACAAAGTCTTCAGAAGGCTTTGCCTCTGCGGCCTGCAAATGAGACATCATTACTCATTAACTAATTACTAATTAATCATTTACTCATACGCTCCCATGCGCAGGCGATCTACCTCCTCCTCAGTCAGGTAGCGCCAGTCGCCGCGGCGCAGATTCTTCTTGGTCAAGCCGGCAAACTGCACGCGGTCGAGCTTGGTGACTTTATATCCCAGGCTCTCGAAGATGCGGCGCACGATGCGGTTCTTGCCAGAGTGAATCTCAATGCCCACCTGCTTCTTGTCCACAGGATCGGCATACTGCACGTCGTCAGCCTTAATCTCGCCATCGTCGAGGGTGATGCCCTCAGCAATCTGCTGCAGGTCATGAGCCGTCACGTTACGGTCCAGATAGACATGGTATATCTTCTTCTTCAGATACTTCGGATGCGTGAGTTTCGAAGCCAAGTCACCGTCGTTGGTAAGCAGGAGCACGCCGGTGGTGTTGCGGTCGAGGCGGCCTACGGGGTAGATGCGCTCCGGGCAGGCGTTTTTCACCAAATCCATCACGGTCTTGCGCTGCTGCGGGTCGTCGCTCGTGGTGACATAGTCCTTCGGTTTGTTGAGAAGCACATAGACCTTCTTCTCAAGCGATACAGGCTCGTCGTGGAACTTCACTACGTCGGTGCGCAGAATCTTCGTGCCCAGCTCGGTGACTACCTCGCCGTTGACTGTGACGACACCTGCCTGGATGAACTCATCAGCCTCGCGACGGCTGCACTTGCCGGCATTGGCAAGGAACTTGTTCAGGCGAATCGGCTCATTGGGATCATAGTTCTGCTCCTTATACTCGATGCGCTTCTTCATGCTATACTTAGCATTGGGATCATAGTCGGCTGTGCGCTGGCGATAGCCGCCCTGGCGCTGCTGGTAGCCGCCCTGACGGGGCTGACCGTAGCCACCCTGACGCTGCTGGTAGCCGCCCTGACGGGGCTGATAACCGCCCTGACGCTGCTGGTAGCCGCCTTGACGGGGCTGACCGTAGCCACCCTGACGCTGCTGGTAGCCGCCCTGACGGGGCTGATAACCGCCCTGACGCTGCTGGTAGCCGCCCTGCATCTCGTCGCCATCCTGATTGTAGCGCGGACGATAGCCTTGTTGCTGACGGGGCTGATAGCCGCCCTGGCGGGGCTGATAGCCGCCGTTATTATAGTTATTGGAACGCGGGCGATAGCCACGCTGCGCGGGCTGACTCTGCAGGCCAGCTCCGAAACCTTCGGGGCGGAATCCGCCTTCATCATCCTGGTTATGGCGATTGTAGCTTGGGCGCTGCTCATAGCCACCTGCATTGCGCGGCGTGGTGTGAATACGCGGACGCGGTGAGCGACCTACGGGCCTATACTCTCTCTGATAACCCTCACGGTTAGCATTCTGCTCCACGTTCTGTTCTTCCTGTTTGTTCTCGTTTTCGAAATCCATAATTGTAAAATACTTTTTTGTTTGATAGTTAATGATGGAGCCTCACGGCTCTTTTTCACATTGATAAATACTTAAAGACTATATTCCAGTATAGCTCCATGGCGTGATAGCCATCAATTCTTGCTTCACAGAGTCGCTCACGTTGAGCGTCTGAATAAATTCATGTATCGTCTGTTCAGTCATTGTCTGATTAGTTCGCGTCAACTGTTTCAGCGCCTCATACGGATGAGGATAGGCCTCGCGACGCAGAATGGTCTGGATGCCCTCGGCCACCACGGCCCATGTATTCTCCAAATCGGCATGAATCTTATCTTCGTTGAGTATCAGCTTGCGCAATCCCTTCAGCGTGCTTTGGAATCCGATGAGTGCATGTCCCATGGGCACGCCCACGTTTCGCAGGACGGTGGAGTCGGTCAGGTCGCGTTGCAGCCTGCTCACCGGCAGTTTCTGCGCCAGGAAGGCCAAGACGGCATTAGCCATGCCCATATTACCCTCGCTGTTCTCGTAGTCGATGGGATTCACCTTGTGGGGCATGGCGCTCGACCCCACCTCGCCGGCCTTGATTTTCTGCTTGAAATAATCCATCGAGATATACATCCAGAAGTCGCGGTCAAGGTCGATGACGATGGTATTGATGCGGCGCAGGGCATCGAAAATAGCAGCCAGCCAGTCGTAGTTGGATATCTGCGTGGTGTACTGCTCACGCTCCAGCCCCAGTTTCTCGCTCACGAACTGATTGCCGAACTCACGCCAGTCATAGCCCGGATATGCCACATGGTGGGCGTTGAAATTGCCCGTGGCGCCGCCGAACTTGGCAGTGACAGGCGTGTCTTGCAGCGAGCGGAGCTGTTCTTCAAGTCTGTAGACATAGACCATCACCTCCTTACCGAGCCGTGTGGGCGAGGCAGGCTGCCCGTGGGTCTTGGCCAGCATGGGCACGTTTTTCCACTCCTGGGCGTAGTCGTTAAGCTGCTCTATCAGCTCCTGGAGCATGGGCACATATACCTGCTCCAGCGCCTCCTTGACGGAGAGGGGCACGCTGGTATTATTAATATCCTGCGAAGTAAGACCAAAGTGAATAAACTCCTTGTATTGCTCGAAGCCGCCCATCTTGTCGAGCTCTTCTTTGATGTAGTATTCCACGGCTTTCACATCGTGGTTGGTCACCTTCTCAATATCCTTCACGCGCTGTGCTTCGGCCGGCGTAAACTTGCGGTAGATGTCGCGAAGCGGCTCGAAAAGCTGGTGATTGAAATTCTGAAGCTGGGGCAGAGGCAGCTCACACAGGGCTATGAAATACTCAATCTCTACACGTACACGATATCTCACCAGTGCATATTCCGAGAAGTACTCAGCCAGCGGCTCCGTCTTTCCACGATATCGGCCATCTATAGGCGAAACGGCCGTCAGTAAACTTAATTCCATTTTCAATATTTTCTAAGCTCTTTTCAAAAACAGATAATTATCTTTGAGCGTGCAAAGTTAATATCTTTCTGCTAAACTGCCAAATCTTTTCACTTTTTTTATCTACGAGAGAAAACATTTCCGCCTGTCGTTTGCATAATTAGGTTAAATGATATATTGCAAGTGGCGCGCTCTGCTGTTCTTGGGTGGGGACAAGCCATGCCTGCAGCCAAGACCTCAGCACGCACCAGCAGTTTTCCCCTGCTCACTGTGAACCGAAAAATAGCACAACACCTAATTAAATATTATATGAATGCACTAAAACCTAACAAATATATCATTTATGCTAAAAGTTTTTATACAGATTATTTGTCTTTTTCAATCTTTTTCTTTAATTTTGCAAGCTGTTGAGCTCTACCATCTCATTGTGCTACGCCACGTAAAATGATAAGGGACAGAGCCGTCAGAAGCAAACAAAACGATGACAAGCGAAATGCGATTGACTATGAAAAGATTCATTCTTTTGGTTACAACAATGGCTTTGCTGCTGCCGCTGACAGCCAGTGCACAGCTATCAAGCCGCACACGTATGTTCCTGCAACAACAAAAGAGTACCGCACCGAGCACCGACGTCAGGTCAACCTCGAGGGTGAAGGCCAAAGACGTCAGTATCAACGGCACCACGATGAGCACCGTGCAGTGCTTCATCTCACTCAACAACTGGTCGCTCGCCGAGCTGGAGGGCGAGGGCGTGGTGGTCAACTCGAAGTTCAAGAACATGGTGCTGGCCACCGTACCCATCGACAAAATTGAGTCTCTCGCACAGAAACAGTGCGTCAAGCAGATTGACGTGGAGCGCCCTGTGCGCTTGCTCACTGATGTGGCCCGCCAGAAAACCCGCGCAGAAGACGTGCAGACACTCAGCCAGGCAGCCCTTGCCGCAGGTCTCACGCAGAAATACGACGGCACGGGCGTGGTGCTCGGCATCATCGACGACGGCATAGAGTTCAACCATACAGCCTTCAAGGATGCCAGCGGCAACACACGCGTGAAGGCCGTCTACATGCCTAATGCCTCGACGGCCAACGGCGGCACGAAGGCCACCATCGACGGTGTCCGATTACCTGGCTATCAGTACACCACCGCCACCCAGATTGGCAAGCTGACATGCGATGACAGCAGTGCCTCCCACGGCACCCACACCACGGGATGCGCCGGCGGTTCGCGCATCACCACGACAGGGCTGAACAAAAACACCACCTATAGCGGTATGGCCCCCGGCGTCGACCTGGTGCTCTGCGGCTGCGGCGAGGGACTTACCGACGCAGCCATCGCCAACTCGGCCAAATATATCGCCAACTATGCCAAGGAGCAGGGCAAGCCCTGCGTCATCAGCATTAGCCTGGGCAGCACAACTGGCCCCCACGACGGCACGTCGCCCCTCTGCCGCGCCTACGACGAGATTGCTGAGCAGTATGGCTGTATCATTCTGCTGGCTGCCGGTAATGAGGCCGACGTAAAATGCTCGCTGACGAAGCAACTCAGCAGCTCCACCGACTATCTGGGCACCGTCATCAGCCCAACCAGCTATTTTTCCTCTCAATACAGCAATAGCTATTACTGCTATAGCTGGTTTGACGTGTGGAACAACACCGGCGACGAGCTGCAGCTGCAGTTTGTGGTGCTCAATTCATCGGGTAGTGCCGTCTACACATCTAAAAAGATGTCCTCCGGCACCATCTCGGCCAGCGCATTGAGAAGCTACTTTTCTTCAAGCAATCACGAAGGCATCACCGTGGAGAGTGCGGAGGACTACAACAACGGGCGCTTTGGCCTGGCAGTGACCGTTGACCTCGGACGCAGCAGCAACGGCTATAGGCTGGGTATGCTCGTCTACGGCAAAGAAGGCGACGTGGTGTCGATGTGGACTGATGCCCAGAATTCTGAGTTCACGTCGCGGTCTAGCAACAGCTATACACTGAAGGCCGGCGACGGCACCTGCTCTATCTGCGACGACGTGACAGGACATAAGACCATCAGTGTCGGTGCCTACGCCTCGCGTCTCAACTATCCTTACAACTACGGCAGATCTACAGCGAGCACAGACAACTCGTCGTATAGTGCCCAGGACATCGCCTATTTCTCCAGCTACGGCACCGACTTCAACGGCATCCAGCATCCCTTCGTGGCTGCTCCGGGCCACACCGTGGTCTCGTCGATTAACCGCTATGACAGCAGTTCCGCTGGCAATTATGCAGCCTATCGACTGAATTTGGGCAACAACACTTACGACTACTGGGAATACATGAGCGGAACGTCGATGGCTACGCCCGTGGCTGCAGGCATCGTGGCCCTCTATCTGCAGGCCGACCCGACGCTCGACGTCGATGATGTGAAGGACGTCATCAGGCAGACTGCCATCCACGACACCTACACCGACGGTCAGAACAGCATCAAGTTTGGTGCCGGCAAGATAGATGCACTGGAGGGCATCAAATATATCATACAGTCGGCCGAAAAGCCGGTAACGAAGGGCGACGTCAATGCCGATGGCCAGCTCGACGTGGCTGACGTGTCGGCCCTGGTGAACATCGTGCTCGGCAAGGACGCCACGAAGGCAGACATCCGCGTGGCCGACGTCAACGGCGACGGCCTGCTCGACGTGGCTGACGTCACAGCCCTGGTGAACATCATTCTCAACAGATGATTGCTACAGATTTGGCCAATTGAACGCACAAGAAGAAACCACTGATTTCGCGGATTAAACGCTGAATGCCGACTCTGGCAGAGCGCTCATCCACGAAAACAGTGGTTTTAAAGAACTTTACAATTAATTCGCTCCCCCCCAGTAGTTCTTCGCTCTACGAAGAACTACCTACTTCACAACTAAATAGTTATGCCCTCGAGCGTGCGGGCTTTCTTCTGTGAGGCCTCCGACAGTCTCCCTTTCAGATATTCCTCAATGATAAGCGCAGCCATGGGAGCAGCCAAGTCGGCCCCGAAGCCGCCATGCTCCACGTAGACGGCAATGGCTATCTGAGGATTGGTCTTCGGTGCAAAGCCGATGAAAGCCGAGTGGTCGCGACCAGCATTCTCTATGGTGCCCGTCTTACCACAAATCTGATACATGGAGGTGTTGATGCCAAAGGCTGTTCCGTGGGCCACGGCCCAGCGCATGCCATCAACCACAGGTCCGTAGGCTTCTGGGGCCACGCGCGTCTGCCGCTTCGTCGTATAACGCTGGGCAAGCGGGCGGGCTGCAGTAGCCTGATGGATATGTGGAGGAAAATAAAAACCACGGTTGGCGATGGTGACGGCCAGGTTGCAGAGCTGCAGGGGCGTCAGCGTGACGTCGCCCTGTCCCATGCCGGCCCACATGATGGTCTTGCCGTCCCAACCGTCGGGATAGCGCCGCTGCAAATAGTTGACGTTAGCCAGCAAGCCGCCTTTTTCACCGGGAATATCCACACCGACAGGACCGCCGAGACCCATGCTGCGCATATAGTCGCGCCAGATGGTGATGGCTTCTTCCTTGTTCTCGTAGATAAAGTCGTCGTTAATCATCGAGGCAAATGTGGTGAGAAACCACGTGTTGCACGACACACCAAGCGCCCTCACCACATTGAGGGGCGAGCGATGCTTATGGCAGCCCACGTGGATGTTTCCATCCGTAAATCCATCGGTGCACTCGATAGTGAGCAACGTGTCGACGACACCCTCCGAGAGCATCGTCAGCGCCTGGGCCGTCTTGAAGGTAGAACCGGGAGCATAGGGTTTGGCAATGGCCAGGTCTACGTTGAAGCCCTGCGGGGAGTTAGTGGCCAGACAGACTATTTCGCCCGTCGCAGGCTTAATGGCCACGATGCTGCCGGTCTTGCCAGCCAGCAGACGCTGGCCAAGCTGCTGCAGCAGGGGGCGTATGGTGAGCGGACCATCGGTGGGCAGCGCCTGAGCCAAGGCCACAAGAGGGGCTGCCAAAAGGAACACGATGAAAAGGAGTCTTTGTTTCATAGCCTGCAAAATTACTGCTTTTGACGTAAAATCCAAAATTTATTCACAACTTTTTTGCCGCTGTGCCGTTAACCTGGCACCAGTGGCACGCCTACAACACATTTTTTTATTAAGAACGGTGCGTCCCCAAATGTTAATTCTGTATTTTTGGTAAACGAATCCATAATAAGTGTACAAGGTTATTGCGGATTTTTTCATAACTTTGCACCGTGAAAATATAACATAGCGAAAAGAAAAGTATTGACAAATGGTAAAAAGATTATTATCGATGCTCATGGCCTCGGTTGTGGGCACACTTTTACTGGCCACCCCAAGTCCCCCAAAGAGAGAGAATGCTGAGTTGCAAGACGGAGCTGACACAATATCGTCATCACGAAAGAAGTCCGCCCTCTGGGAGAGGCTTGGGGAAGCTATCCCTGAAGTGGTGGTGACGGGTACGCGCAATGCCGTCGACGTGCGCCACCTGCCAATGACAGTAACGGTCATAGGACGTGAGAAACTGACGGAACAGCACCAGGCGTCGGTATTGCCCACGGTGATGCAGCAGGTGCCGGGGCTGATGGTGACCAGCCGCTCGATGATGGGCTATGGCGTTTCGACGGGTGCCGCCGGTGGCATCAACCTGCGCGGTACGACAGGCGGTGCGGGGCAGTTGCTCGTTTTGATTGACGGCCATCCGCAGTATAACGGCGTCTATGGACATCCCATCAGCGACAGCTATCAGACGCTGATGACCGAGCGGGTGGAGGTGTTGCGCGGCCCTGCCTCGGTGCTCTATGGCAGCAATGCTATGGGCGGAGTGCTGAATATCGTCACCCGCTCGTTCTCTGTTGGCCACGACACAGTAGCGACGCACCTGACGCTCGGTGCAGGCAGCTACGGAACCATACAGACGGAAGCCACGAACCAGGTGCGCAGCGGCAAGTTCTCATCTACCGCCTCGGCACAGTATGGCCGCACCGACAACCATCGGCCCCACATGGGCTTTGAGCAATGTGGCGGTTACCTGAAACTGGGCTACGACCTTGCGCCTCACTGGAATGCCTACGTTGATGCCAACATCACCCACTTCAACAGCAGCTATCCCGGTGCCGTCAGCAGTCAGCTCTACGGTGCCGACCAATGGATTACCCGTGGCGTCGTCTCGGCTGCATTGGAGAACCACTACAACCGGACCAGCGGAGCCCTGAGTGTCTACAGCAACTTCGGACGACATAAGATTGACGATGGCACAGCCAACCCCGACCAGCCTACACAACGATACTTTCGCTCGAAGGATGCACTGACGGGCCTCTCGTGGTATCAGAGTGTACAGTTCTTCGAGGGTAATCGTCTGACCGCCGGTCTTGACTATCAGCATATCTACGGCCATGCCTACTACACATCGAAGCTGACGGGTGAGCTACTGGATACACCTAACAAGCAGAGCGGCAAGAGCCATCGCAACGAGATAGCAGGTTACGTAGACTTCCGCCAAGATCTCGCCACTTGGCTGACCATCGACGCCGGTATGCGATTGGATTATCATTCCGTGACAGGCTCGGAGTGGATTCCACAGGCTGGCATTGTAGTGCGCCCCATCGCCAGAGGCGAGGTGAAAGCAATGGTAAGCAAGGGATTCCGCAATCCCACCATGCGCGAGATGTATCTCTATCCGCCCTCAAACGAGGAACTGAAACCGGAGCGTATCTGGAACTATGAGCTGTCGTGGCGACATCGAGTCGGTGCTTTCCACTACGGTGCCAACCTATATTATATAAAAGGTGACAACATGATTCAGACCGTCAACCGCAAGAATGTGAACACGGGCAAAATTGAGAACTACGGTGTGGAAATGGAAGCTGACTACCGCATCAACGGCCACTGGTCGGTCAACACCAACCACTCCCTGCTGCACATGGAGCATCCCGTCATTGCTGCCCCAACCTACAAAGGTTTTTGGGGAGCAAACTACTACTACAACAAATGGTCTGTCGTGGCGGGACTGCAATACATCAACGGCCTCTACACTGCCGTCGGTGAAGCGGAACAGAAGGAAAGTTTCTGCCTGCTGAATGCCTCTGTAACCTATGCCGTGACGAAGGGACTCAGTCTCTGGCTGCGTGGCGAGAACCTGCTGGCGCAGAGCTATGAAATCAACCTTGGCTACCCCATGCCACACGCCACGTTTATGGGTGGCATCAACTGGAGTTTCTGAACATGCGGCAAGAGGTTCCCTTATACCTACTTTTAGTTAATCTGCCTGCAGGAATATTTGAAGTGCGCAATACTTAAAACACTCGTTTTTAGGTATTGCGCACTTCATTTTTTCGCCGTACCTTTGTGCCCTGTAAGCGAGTCTGTGATTCTGGTAAGGAATCGGCATAGCTCAGGCAGACCAGACGCAACACTCATCTCGCACAGAATTACAGCCAAGAAATATTATCAACGACGATGACAACAAGCAATCTATCCAAAGACGCTTGCAAGGCAAGGACAACAATACCTACAGAGATGAAGGTGCTGATGAACCACATCTACGAGTTGCACAAGGGCGTGCGCCAAATGGTGCTGTTCACTTGCAATAAAAAATATGGTGAGCAGGCCGTGTCGCGCCTGGAGAGGCAGGGCATTCCATACATACTGCAACCCGCAGGCCGGCAAAACCTAAATGTCTACTTCGGGCGTCGTGAATGTATGGAGGCCGTCCGCCTCATCGCCACTCGCCCACTGAACCAACTCACGCCCGAAGAGGACTTCATCCTCGGTGCCCTGCTCGGCTACGACATCTGCGCTCAGTGCGAACGCTACTGCAAGCGCAAGGATAAATGCAAGTGTCATTGTGCAGAACAAGTGCACCAACACAATTTAACTACATAATAAAAAATGAACGCAACAATTGTTATCTACGGTTCCTCTACTGGAACCTGCGAGGCCATCGCAGAGAAGATTGCCTCGAAACTTGGCTGCAAAGCCATGAATGTACAGAATCTGTCAGCCGACATCGTGGCAGCTAACCAGAACCTAATCCTTGGCACCTCTACCTGGGGCGCAGGCGAGCTTCAAGATGACTGGTACGATGGTATGAAAATCCTGCAAAACGCCAACCTCAACGGTAAGACCATTGCCATTTTTGGCTGCGGCGACAGTTCCTCGTATAGCGACACCTTCGTGAGCGGCATGGGCGAGCTCTATAATGGCATCAAAAGCAGCGGGGCTCATTTCATTGGCAGTGTGGCTACCGACGGCTACACCTATGATGACTCTGAAGCTGTCGTCGACGGCAAGTTTGTAGGCCTGCCACTCGACGATGTCAACGAGGATGACAAAACCGACGGGCGCATTGAGGCATGGATTGCCCAAATTTCGCCAAACTTGTAACATATATGGGGGGGACAATGTCCTCCCCTTTTAGTTAACTAATAAGCAATCTTCTCTAATACATCCCAGTTGGTCTCAGCCATAAACGAGAAACTGTTGTCACTGTAATGATTGAAAAAGTCTCCCTCAAGAACAGTCTCTTTTTGGTATGCCATAGGAATGTCGCTGAACGTGCGTTCAAGGACAACGGTTGTTTTATCCGCCTTTAGGGCCGTCACTTTCAGCTGCATCGTACCCGTCTGCTGCTGAAGGAACGTATAGAGCGAAGTTTTCATCGGCGCTTTCGCTCTAACGACCTCCACCATTTTCTCTTGTTTTGATTTCACGTTGCCGCCCATACCAGTGACGGCATTCAGCACGCCCGAGCCGCCGGTGTAATAAAATTTAAAATAGGCCACGCTGTCAGGCCAGCTATCATTGATGACAAAGGTTATTTTCGACACGGCACGCTTCAGCGTGATATTATGCGTTTTGGGCTCTTTCGTCACCGTGATGTCATCATAGTAATAGAAAGTGTCGCTATAACCTAACGTATTCGTAAACTGTATATTCTCTGGGTCGCTCACCGTGGGGTTGCCGCCGGCGCTGCTATGTGCCAGAACGAGCAGCTTATACGTGCCTGGCTCCAATGAGAGGGCCACCTCACCAAAACCGCTGTCTTCCTTCTTCTGTGAGCGGCTTTCCACCTTTTTACCGTCCTTATAGAGCACGAAGTTGAAACGGGTGCTGTAAGTGGTAATGTCGACCATGGCTCGCGTCTGCATATCCTCGCTGATCTGTTGACCAGTCACTTTCAGAATAAGATTAGCTTTTTGTGACGGTTGTTCTGGCTTCTCCTCATCGAAGACAGCCTTTTCACACGAAACGATACCTACAACGACTGATAACATTAGGAGCACAAACGTAAGGTTGTGAATTTTCTTATTGTTTTTCATGACTACATAATTATTTTATTTCCAATTATTAATTTTATGCAAAAGTAGTCATTTTAGTGCACTTTATCGCTATTTATGCATAACAATTAACATTATTTACATAATAAAACGAAGGATATATGCATCTTTTCAACCTTATTTACTACATTTGCATCGCGTATCAGAGTTATAGGAAAAACCGAAACGTCAGCAAATGAAGAGAACTGCTGCGCCTGCTGACCGATATGGGACGGATAGGCCTCGACAATAAGAAGCAAGAGACTTTTATGGATGAGAAAGTTGATAGTCAAATGTATTTTTAGTGACGAAAATTTTGTAAAACAAAGCAAATGTCGTATCTTTGCACTTCAAAAAAAACCATGAAACAAGTAAGACTATGGATGATGGCTGCCATCCTGACACTTTGCAGCCAGAGTGTATTCCTTAGCGCCTGCAAAAGCACGGGCACAGATCTTCCACACGTAGCCGGCACACAGGACGAGCCGTTGACCACCGAGTCGGCACCAGCGAAGGTGTTGGAGGCAATGGAGGCTGCCTCTCGCTTTCACGAGCATGAAATCATGAGTGATACTGTAAACAGCATCAGCGTGTGCAGCATCGACGAGGTAGACACCACCTCTACCGAAGGCTACGGCATCGTCGTGGTGAAAGGTGCCACGTCAACAACCTTTCCGCACATATTCAACGGTCGCCAGCCTCTGGCCCGCTACGATGCCAAGACAGGCAACCTCTGGCTTACCAGCAGTGCCATGCAGGGTACGGGCATAGCGGTGGAATGGCTCTACCAAATACGCTTCCACGACAACGACTCGGCCTATATCGCCCAAGTCATCGAGCCTTACAATCTTCAGCAGCAGCTCTGCCAGCGACTGGGCTACAGCATTGATGGTGAGCGGGTGACGCTCTACGATGACGGGCGCAATATCGCCACCACCACAAACACCGTCACTGACATGGGAGGCTTTGACAGCGAACAGCCTTTGTGGATAGGTGAACAAATGCAGTACGACCTCAGTGGCGACGTACCCCAACTGCTTGTCACACCGGGCATAAAATTCACAACAGGTCTCGTGCTCACCTACGACGATATGCCTACGCTCAGCGCTCCCCTCACCATCGCCAACGACGGCAAGGTGAGCATCGGCGATCTCAAAACCGTGACACATCCTTACGAAGGCACTTACCTCGACCAAGACAATCAGGAGCCAAACCTTTATGTCAACTACCGTCGTAACGACGGCCACTACGATATCCAGATAGGCATCTATCGGCTGACCAACCTCGATGATGGTATCGGCATGGTAAGCGACGACGGCCTGACATTCACAGCCACTGATGCAGCGGGCAATCCCATCGGCGGCACTATTTCCCTGCGCGGCGACACCGCCGTAGTAACGTTTACCAACACCACTTGGGAACTCATTGAGCAGGGCAGCCAGTTTCTGTATGTCCGGCAGAACGACAACCAATGACACAACCGATGAAGTCTGTAAAAAAAAACAGGCCTTCCCTTTGATATCATAAAGGGAAGGCCTGTTTTTCTTTTGTTTAGCCAGTGGAGCTGGAGGGAGTCGAACCCTCGTCCGCACAAGGAAACCATGCGCTTTCTACATGCTTATTCCAGCCTCGATTTTCGTGCGACAGCAAGACCTGGACCACCAACTGCCGCCTTATCCCCAAAAGCTTCACCTCCGACGCGGGGCCGCCGCAGGCTATTTCCGATTTCACTGCGCCGCTTGATCCTCAGATTCGGAACCACATCCTTGGAGCGACGTCTCGTTCGCCTACCTTGTAAGCGAATTAAGCTCGTAATCTACTGTACTTCGATTAAGCAGCGAGAGCATACTCGTTGTTGCCAATTAATTTTCCGGCCAAAGAGATTATGGAGCCTCCAGCCGCCCAGCTCCGCATGCTTACACACCATTTCATCTTGCCGTCAAATCCAGTCAACCCCATTTATGGCGCTACTACCGCGATTCTCTGTCAGATTTTTTGGTATTGCGCTGCAAAGATAGCATTTTTTTTTTATTCGGCAATGGTTTTATAAAAAAAAAGCGTACCTTTGCAATAATTTTCCTGTTAAGGAGTTATTAAATATGAATTATTGTAAACAAAAGACAGACATTATAAAATGAGAAAGTACTTCCTGTTGTTGACCATGATGTTTTTCGCGAGTCATTTCGCGATGGCCCAGTCCACAATGACTGACCAGCAACTCGTCTCTTTCATCCTTGAAGAAAAAGAGAAAGGCTCTTCACAAAGTGAAATTGTAACCAAACTGATTCAGCGTGGCGTCGACGTTCAGCAGATACAGCGCGTCAGGCGAAAATACGAGCGCCAGATCAAGCAGTCGGGCATGGGTGCCGTGGCCGACGAGGCCATGAGCAAGGCCGAGGACCGCATGCGCTCCAACAACGGACAGACACGAAAGACGGGCACCAACACCACCACAGCCAGCAACCGCCGCAACAGCGGCGACCCTTCGAGCACTAGCTACCGCGTCAGCGGCAACATCAACAGCCAGACGGCCACCAACATGGACGACCCCGACTTCATGCTCATGCAGGCTGAACTGGGCGGGCTGATGCCCATCGACTCGATTGCCCTGCTGGAGCAGCTCCTTGAAGAGCGCAGCAAGGCAAAACGGAAAATCTTCGGCCACGACCTCTTCAACAACGAAGAGCTGTCGTTTGAGCCTAACATGAATATCGCCACGCCGCAGAACTATCTCCTTGGCCCCGGCGATGTGGTGAGCATCGACATCTATGGTGCCTCTCAGGAGAGCATCACCGAGACCATCACGCCCGACGGCTACGTCACCGTGGAAGGCTTCGGCCCCATCCAGCTGGCCGGGCTCACTGTGCAGCAGGCCCAGGCACGGCTGCGCTCACAGCTGGGATCACGCTATCAGAGCAGCCAGATACGTATGGGCGTAGGACAGACACGCACCATCACCATCAATATTGCAGGTGAGGTGAAGATGCCAGGCACCTACACCATGTCGGCTTTCGCCACCATCTTCAATGCCCTCTACATGGCCGGCGGTGTGAACGACCTGGGAACGCTGCGCAACATCAAGGTATACCGTAACAACCGCCTCATCTCTACCGTCGACATCTATGACTATATCATCAACGGCAAGGCCACGGGCAACGTGCGCCTGACCGACAACGACATGATCATCGTGGATGCTTACGACTGTCTGGTAAGCATCGACGGCCGCGTGAAGCGCCCGATGTACTACGAGATGAAGCAGGGAGAGAGTATGAAGTCGCTGCTGAAGTATGCCGGTGGCTTTGCCGGCGATGCTTATCGCAACTCCGTGCGTGTCATTCGCCGAAGCGGAGCACTCTACTCAGTCCACACGGTGAATGAGTTTGACATGGGCTCTTTCCACATGGCCGACGGCGACTCGGTAACCGTAGACAGCATTGTGAAGCGCTTCTCGAACATGGCCGAGGTGAAAGGCGCCGTGTTCCGCCCAGGACCATATCAGATTGGCGGCGAGCTGACCACCGTGCGTTCGCTCATAGAGCAAGCTGGGCTGACCGAGGATGCCTTTACCGCACATGCCGTAATGCACCGCATGAAGGAAGACCGCACGCTCGAGGTACTCTCTGTCGACATTGCCAGCATCATGGACGGCAGCGTGCCCGATGTGGTCCTGAGAAACGAAGACGTGCTCTACGTGCCCAGCCGTAAGGAGGTGACCGAGAACCAGACGCTGACCATCCACGGCGAGGTACAGTATCCCGGCATCTACAAATATGCAGAGAACGAGACCATTGAAGACTTCATCCTGCAGGCAGGCGGTCTGACTGACGCCGCCTCAACGGCAAAGGTCGACGTGGCACGGCGCGTGGTCGACCCGAGCGCCACTTCGTCGCTCGACAGCATCGCACAGACCTTCAGCTTCGCCCTCAAAGACGGTTTCGTCATCGATGGTGACCAAGCCTTCCATCTGGAGCCCTTCGACGAGGTCTACGTGCGCAAGAGCCCTGGCTACTCGCCGCAACAGAACGTCATCGTAGAGGGCGAGGTGCTCTTCGAGGGCACATACACGCTGTCGAAGAAGAGCGAGCGTCTGAGCGAGGTCATCAAAAAGGCCGGCGGACTGTCGAAGACGGCCTTTGCCTCGGGAGCGCGTCTGCTGCGCCAGCGCACGCCAGAAGAGCTGGCCCGTCAGGAAGCCCTGCGCGAGGCAGCCAAGCGCAGCAGCGGCAAGGATTCTATCGACATCAACAAGATTGATATGAGCGCCACCTACCCCGTGGGCATCAACCTGAAGGAAGCCCTGGCCCATCCCGGCAGTGATGCTGACGTGGTGCTACGTGAGGGCGACCGCATCATCGTGCCCGAATACTCTGGCACGGTGAAAATCAACGGCGAGGTAATGTATCCCAATACCGTCGGCTTTGTCGAGGGCATGTCGCTGAAAGACTACATCAACCAGGCCGGCGGCTACAACGACAACGCCAGAAAGCGCCAGACCTATATTATATATATGAACGGTAACGTGGCCAAGGCCGACCGTAAGCACAAGCCTGCACCAGGTTGCGAGATTGTGGTGCCCACGAAGACCAAAGGCAACCGCCTGAGCACCGCCGAGATCCTGACCATAGGCACCTCGACCGCCTCTATCGCCACGATGATTGCCACGTTAGTGAACATTCTGAAATAAAAAAATATAGATATGGAAGAAAAAAAACATCGCGAAGGCATAGACCTCAGGGTCATTTGCAGAAATATCAAACAACATAAACGCCAACTCTTCATTGTGTGGATAGCAACATTTGTGTTGTCCTCCCTGCTCATACTCAGCGTTCCACGCTACTATTCCACTTCTGCAAAAATAGTTCCTGAAACCGAGAATGCCATGAGCGGCGGAGCGCTGAGTTCACTTGCATCGTCGTTCGGATTAGACTTAAATAACCTTCAGTCGCTAGACGCCATCTCCCCCCTTCTCTATCCCGACTTGATGGAAGATAACAAGTTTGTTTATAGTCTGTTCAAGGTTCACGTGAAGAGCGCCGATGGGCAAGTTGACACGGATTATGCGACCTATCTGAGAAAATACGGTAAGTATCCCTGGTGGACAAAAATTTTCAATTTCCTCTTTGGGTGGACGAAAAGTTCTCCCAAAAGAGATGCCGGCAGCCAAGAGGAATTCGACCCCTATTATCTGTCAAAACCTGACTATGACATTGCAAGCATTATCAGGAATAACATTAAGATGACCATCGACAAGAAGACGGGAGTCATCTCTATTTTCACGAAGGCACAAGACCCGTTAATATGCAAGACTCTGGCTGACACGGCACAGGTATACCTGCAAAAATACATCATCGATTATCGCACCAAGAAAGCCCGTATCGATGTTGACTACTACGAAAAGCTCTCCAAGGAAGCTCTGCAAGAATATGACAACTCGAGAAGAGCATATGCAGCCTTTGCTGATGCCAACAATCATGCCGTGCTGCAGAGCGTAATCTCAAAAGTGAACGATTTGGAGAACGATATGCAGACAAAATACAACAGCTACACAGTATTCAACACTCAGTTGCAGACAGCCCGTGCCAAAGTTCAGGAGCGTACACCTGCCTTTACATTGCTTAAAGGTGCCGATGTGCCCATCAAGCCCGCAGGCCCCAAACGTATGATTTTTGTCATTAGCATGCTTTTCCTGGCTACAGTTGTCACTATTGTTACGGTCAACCGTCATTATCTGATGGACTTTCTTTCTTAATGTAGGCAAAGGTTCATGTTTCTGGTCTTTTCCATCTGTGCGCTATATGTCCTGATAGGTTTTCTGATTTTTATCGAGGACTATATCCCAAGGAATCAGAAGCTTCTGATCTATTGGGGTATAGGCATATTACTCATTATTTTGGCAGGAACGCGCGAAGTGGGAATAGATCCTGACTCCGAACAATATGAACTGAATTTTCTAAACCCTGAGAGCGACAATGTTCTGGATGCAGTAGAAGTGTCCTTTATCTTTATCGCACGAATGTGCAACTCTGTTACCAGCGACGTACACTCTTTGTTTTTTTTCTATGCACTGTTAGGTGTACTGCTGAAGTTTGTCGCTTTCCGCCGCTATAGTGACTCATGGCTGCTGATGGTCTTCATGTATATCAGTTTCTATTATGAGTTGCACGAAACGTGCCAGATACGAGCGGGAGTGTTGTCTGGCTGCATGCTTCTGGCAGTACCGTGTATAGCAGAGGGTAAACGCTGGCAGGCATTCCTGTGGATTGCCGTAGGCACACTTTTCCACATGTCGGGTTTGATACTTCTTCCTTTGCTCCTTTTCAGCAACAAGCCTTTAGGGCACCGATGGAAAATAGCGTTAGCCGTGGCTATACCTTTTGCGTATGTATTTGCAGGTCTCAACCTTGGATTGGAATTTGCATCAGAACTGCCTTACATCGGCAATAAGATTGCAGTGTATAGCTCTATCGAGGAAAAAGGCAGAGTGGCCGTGTCAAGTTTGAACCTATTCGGTCCGCTACATTTGCTGGCTGTATTACTTTTCTACTATCTGCTATTCTGGGCAGACACCCTTACAGAAAAATCGCGTTATTTCCCAATAATGCTGAAGGTTATGGCAACAGCTCTGTTGGCCTACGCCTTGTTTTCTTTCATACCTGTGATGGGTGAGCGCATGGGGTCTATGTACCGTGCTATCATTATAGTTCTGTTGCCAACCATTGTCTATACAGCCAAGCCAAAGTGGTGCGGAGTACTGCTTCTGATATTAGTGTCATTCATTTTCATTAACTTCTCCTTGAGAGATATGTATGGTTTTAGTCTTTTCCTGCCCGAAGTAAAATGAAAGATATATTTTCCAACCCCACAGAAAAGAAAGTAGCGAAGAATGCCTTGCTCCTTTTTTTGCGGATGGCAATGCTGATGGGTATCAACCTATTGGCAGTGAGGTATGTACGCACAGGGCTCGGGATCGAAGACTACGGGATACTGAACGCTTCAACGGGTGTTGTGCAGATTGTCATATGCCTTAAGTCCATTCTGGCAACTTCCACTCAAAGATTCATATCCATTGCCTTGGGAAGGAATGACGCCGCCGGAGCAAGAGATTCGTTCAGCGTGAGTGTAAAATTAAGCAAATGGCTCTCTTTCTTCGTTTTTCTGGGTATGGAGACCATCGGCTTGTGGTTTGTAGCCACTCGAATGAACTGCCCAGAGTCGCGCTATTCGGCCATGCTTTGGGTTTACCAATTATCCGTGGCAAACTTTATACTGACATTGCTGCAGGTTCCTTATCTTGCTGTGGTTCTTGCATACGAGAAAATGAATGTCTTTGCCCTCGTTACTGTGGCAGAGGGGATCATCAATCTGGTATCTGCATTTTTGCTGTTTCTTGTGCCAGGCGATAAGATGATTTTCTATGCTACAATGCTGCTCATCTCCAACCTGCTGGGATACATTATCTATATGGTCTATATCCGCTGGCGAATCAAAGATATGTACTATCAGGATGTGAAAGACAAACGACTTTTACATCAGGTGCTGTCCTTTTCGGGCTGGACCATTTACGGAAGCATTGCAGCTGCAATGATGATTCAAGGCAATATGCTTGCATTAAATGTTTTTGTTGGTCCTGTAGCCAATGCTGCCTTTGCCGTTTCACTGCAGATATATAATGCTATCAACAGTTTTGGCAACAATATCATTATGGCCGTAAGGCCCCAGATGGTGATGAACTACTCGCAGGGTAATTACCGCCACCTCAACCGCCTCTTTGTCTTATCTACATTTGCCTTGGCAGCTCTGTTAGGCATTATAATCGTTCCATTGGAAACATGGATGCCTGAAATTCTGATGCTGTGGTTGGGCGAAGTAGACGCCATGACCATTGTTTTCTCAAGACTGATGATGGTGGTGGCATTTCTTTTGTTGATAGGCATGCCTATCACAATTATCATGCATGCGGTGGGATGTGTGAAGCAATACCACCTCATTGTTGAAACCATTACCATCCTCTGCTTGCCAGCCAGTTTGCTATGTCTCAGCTGGAATTATCCTCCTGAGGCGGTGTGCTGGTCGATTATCATTTTCATTGCACTGGCTCATATTAGCCGCATGTTCTGTCTGTGGAAATTTTATTTTAAGAAAATATGATATTCAAACTGCTGCACACCATCTGCCCCCCAAGGATCGCCTCACTGCCCGGTCGCATCATGAGACGTATTTACTCCGAATGGATTAAATATGAGTTCCACTCGTGTGGCAACGCATGCTTCTTTGGAAAGTTTATACAGTTGCACGGGGGAAAATTCATCGATATAGCCAACCACGTTACAATGGGTCGAGGACTTGTCATCGAAGTTTACGACAAGTATCAAGAGCAACATTTTACGCCAAGTATCAGAATAGGCAACTACGTCAACATAGGCGATTACAGCCATCTGTCATGCATCAACGGTATTATTATAAAGGATAATGTACGCATGGGGCGCAAAATTTTTATTACCGACAATGCACATGGAGCATCTGACCGCACCCTGCTAGACACGCGGCCCAACATACGGCCACTTGCCAGCAAAGGCCCCGTGGTTATAGGGGAGAACGTTTGGATAGGAGAAATGTCGTGCATTATGCCAGGTGTCACGATCGGGCGAGGTAGTATCGTGGCCGCCAGCAGCGTAGTGACAAAAGACGTCCCTCCCTATTGTGTTGTGGCGGGAGTGCCTGCCAAAGTTGTAAAACAGTTATAGAAATGATGTTCAGGAAAGAAAAAATCACCTTTCTGTTGCTGTTTGCATTTCTGCAAACAGCTACGTTTCTGGCTGCTTGTTCTAACGATGAGCAAGAACCAGATATCCAGTATCTGAAGGAGATGCTGAGTAAAAAACATCCCCCAAACACTAACAGCCAACTGGCAGGACTTAGCCAACTGCGTGTGTTGGCCATCGGCAACAGTTACACACAGGACAACACAATCTATATAGAGAAAATCCTGAAGGCTGTCGGAGTGCCCGAGGACAGCTATTGCATCTATATAGCTATTGCATCTGGGGCTTCTCTGGCTTACTGGGAACAACGCTATAAGCAGGAAGCCATCGACTCGTTGTGGCGAGTCGGTGGTGCACTGAGCATTCCCGTCACAAAGGGCACTCTGCATGACCTCCTGCAACAAGACTGGGACGTCATCGTCATGCAGCAATACAGTGGTGGTGCATCCGATTACAATTCCTATCAACCATACCTGACAACGCTGGCTACCGCTGCCCGCCAGCTTTGCACCAATAAGAACATGCTTTTGGCATGGAATCTTGTTCATTCCTATGCTACAGGTTATTCAAAAAAAATCAGCAACTCAGAACTTCGCTGGATGTGCAATGCGCTGGCAGCATCTGAAGTGATGGAGTGCGATGGATTTGACATTCTTATCCCGACGGGAACAGCCATACAAAATGCCCGCAACACTACGTTGAATACCAGCCACGAACTGACTCGCGACGGCACACATTTGGCCTATGGCGTGGGCTGCTACATAGCAGCATGCACATGGGCCGAAGCGCTCTTTTCTCCAGCCTATGGCTTTAGCGTCGTTGGCAATAGCAGCACCATCGAACAGCAGCCGCAAGAGAGACCTAAGTTCGCCGATGGCTGGAAGCCCGTGACGGAGCAAAACAGAGAACTTTGTCAACGCTGTGCTTTCAACGCATGCCTTAATCCCTACGAGCTAACCTTGGATTCGCTGGGACAAGGTGAATAAGGACATACTTTTTTTGACCTACTACTTTGTCATATAAGAAAAAAATAGTAACTTTGCAAGCAAAAAAATAAATGAAGGCAAGAATCATTGCATATTATCTTCCACAATATCACCCGTTCCCAGAAAACGATGAATGGTGGGGCAAAGGCTTTACTGAATGGACCAACGTGGCAAGGGCCCGCCGTCTCTTCCCCGGCCACAAACAGCCACACATACCTGCAGATTTAGGATTTTATGACCTGAGACTGAGCGAGATTAGAGAGGAGCAAGCCAGCTTGGCACGTCAAGCCGGCATCGAAGGCTTCTGCTACTACGAGTACTGGTTTGGCAATGGCCGGCGACTGATGCAACGCCCATTTGACGAAGTCGTTGCCTCAGGAAAGCCAGACTTTCCCTTCTGCATTGCATGGGCTAACCACTCGTGGTATAAAAAGCTTTGGGATCCCCAAAACCCTGGCAAGGACAAGTTGCTCATTGAGCAGCGTTATCCAGGAGAAGAGGACTACATCAACCACTTCAACACACTGTTGCCTGCCTTTAAAGACAAACGCTACATCCGCGTCAACGGCAAGCTTTTCTACATTATCTACGATGCCCTGCACTTCGACGACGTGAAGACATTCATCAGTGTCTGGCGCCGGCTAGCCAAGGAAAATGGCCTGAATGACTTCTACTTCGTGGCCTCCGACTTTAATAGCGAGCACTTCGATGAACTGATGGCCATGGGCTTTGACGCCACGCACAACGTCGACCACCTAAACATCTATCATACAAGCAGCGTGTTGAAAAAAGCTCTGCTGACCATAGGCAGAAAATATCTGCACAGGCCCATGATATATAAGTACAAAGATGCTATCAAATACATGATCAACGACAACTGCCGGCGGCAAAACGTCATACCTGTCATTGTTCCAAACTGGGATCACACCCCACGCTCTGGATCAAAAGGTCTAGTTATGACGCACCCCGAACCAAAATATTTCAAGCAATTAGCAAAAAAGGCCATCGATGTGGTGAAAGAAAAGCCCGCAGACGAACAAATTATCATTCTGAAATCCTGGAACGAATGGGGCGAAGGCAACTATATGGAACCTGACCTTGAATATGGCCATGGCTACATCGATGCGCTCGCACAAGCTATTAAAGAATCATACAAATGACCATCCTCCCATGAAAAGAATACTCTTAGTTTTTGGCACCCGGCCCGAAGCCATCAAGATGTGCCCACTGGTAAAGCAGTTTCAAAAGGAGCCGGAATTGTTCGAGACCATAGTCTGCGTAACGGGCCAGCACCGCGAGATGCTCGACCAAGTATTGAAAATATTCAATGTAAAGCCAGACTACGACCTGAACATCATGAAGCAGGGACAAGACTTATACGACGTCACGGCAAGAGTGCTGACAGGTATGCGCGATGTCCTGAAGCAATGCCAGCCCGACGTGGTGCTCGTGCACGGTGACACCACCACCTCAACTGCGGCCGCCTTAGCCGCCTTCTATCAGCAGATTCCTGTCGGCCACGTGGAAGCCGGACTGCGCACGCACGACATATACAGTCCTTGGCCCGAGGAGATGAACCGCCAGATAACTGGTCGAATCGCAACCTACAATTTCGCTCCTACTCCACTCTCAGAACAGAACCTGAAGGCTGAGTCGGCCATGGGCCAGATTGTTGTGACGGGCAATACCGTCATCGATGCTCTCTTTATGGTCATTGAGAAGTTCCGTTCTAACAAAGCACTTGCCACTGAGATGGATAGAATTCTCATTCAGGCTGGTTACAACACCAATAGACTGCAGAACGGCCGTCGACTAGTGCTCATCACCGGCCACCGACGCGAGAATTTTGGCGACGGGTTTATTCGCATGTGTACGGCCATCAAAGACCTCACGAAAAAATACCCAAAGGTGGACTTCGTCTACCCCATGCACCTGAACCCCAATGTGCGAAAGCCCATTCACGAAGTGTTCGGCCAACAACTGAACACACTGGATAATATGTTCTTCATAGAGCCACTGGAATATCTCAGTTTTGTATGGCTCATGGAAAAGGCCTGTATTGTTTTGACAGACAGCGGAGGCATTCAAGAAGAAGCCCCCGGATTAGGCAAACCTGTTTTGGTGATGCGCGACACAACCGAACGCCCCGAAGCACTGACCAGCGGCACTGTGCACTTGGTTGGCACCGACTATGATAAAATTATCAACGAAGTGAGCACACTGCTTGACGACCCACAGGCCTACGAAAAGATGAGCAAAGCTGTCAATCCCTATGGCGACGGCCATGCCTGCGAACGAATTGTAAACTTTCTTAAATTATGATTGTACTCATACGCTGCAATGATATTATCTCCGACTCGCGGACCAAGAAGTATCTTGACTACTACAACCATGAGGGTATTGCCTACAAAGTAATTGCATGGGATCGCTTGGGCAACTCTGAGCGATTGCCTAATGCTGTCTATTGCCCTGTCAAGAGTAAGTATAATCAAGGTGGCATGAGTGCAGTCGAAGATCGATTGAAATGGATGTGGTTCATACTGAAGACACTCTTCGCGCAAAAGACCGACCTGCATATCCATGCTTGCGATCTTGACGCCGCATTCCCCGCTGCAGTCTACAAGATGCTCAGTCGTCGCAAGAACTTTGTCCTCTTCGACGTGTTCGACTGGATTTCCGACACGCTCTACAATCAGGGGCGCATCATCTCGCTGGCCTTTAAGTTCATGGAGAAGTTCAGCACTAAAAGAGCCGACCACATCGTTATCTGCGAGCCAGAGCGCATAAAACAGATACCATATAAGATTGAAGGCCGCTATAGTGTGCTGCAAAACATACCTTCGTTTGCCGCGTCAGACTTTCTGCGCCACGAAGACAGGTATCATTTCGCCAACAATCTGCTCACACTTGTCTACGTAGGCAGTTTCACTGCCGACCGCTGCATTATGGAACTTATCGACGGCGCAGAAAGAGGTATCTATAACCTGAACGTTGCTGGTTATGGCGACAAGAACATTACTGAGAGGCTAAACCAACTTAAGGGCTGTCCTCACATCAAATATTATGGCAAGGTGCCCTATGCTGATGGGCTAAACATTATGTACAACTCTGACATTGTTTACGCCATGTACTCCAAGCGCAACCCTAACCACCTCTATGCTGCACCCAACAAATATTATGAAGCCATGTTCATAGGCAAGCCCATCATCACCACCAAGGGCATCATTGTAGCAGACAAAGTGGAAGCCAACGGCACAGGCTATAGCATTGACGAGACTTCCGATGCGCTCATAAGCTTGGTGAGGTCACTTGCGAATAGCGACGTAAAAGAAAAATCCGCGCGGTCGGCAGCTCTTTGGACAAAATACGAACATGCAACACAAGATTATCTGACTACTACATATAAGACCATTATGGATATCTGATAACATGCTGACCCTGTTGGCAGAATTAAGAAACAAAAAATCAACATGAGAATACTTGTAACAGGAGGCTCTGGGTTCATCGGCACCAATGTCGTTGAGTACTATACCAATAAAGGCTATGATATACTTAACATCGATATTGCGAAACCTAAGTATGATGCGGCACAAGCATACTGGGAAGAATGTGACATTACAAATTTAACGCAACTGAGCCATCTGGTCGCGTCATTCAACCCAGACTACATCATACATTTGGCGGCCCGTACAGACCTTGATGGTAAGACCGTGGATGACTACGCCGCCAATACTAAGGGTGTGGAAAATATCCTGAAGGTGGCTGCCGGCGTGTCTAATCTGAAAAAAATTCTCATCACTTCGTCTATGCTTGTATGTCATACCGGTTACCAGCCTAAAGACCAGTACGACTATGCACCTACTACACGATATGGTGAAAGCAAAGTTATTACCGAACAGTTGGTGTGGGACCACCAACCCACCTGCGATTGGGCCATATTGCGCCCCACCTCCATGTGGGGACCATGGTTCGGGGTGCCCTATCGCAACTTCTTCGACATGGTAAAGGCTGGTATGTATGTCCACACCGGGCACAGGTCATGCACAAAGACCTACGGTTATATTGAAAATGGCGTTTATCAGATAGACTGCATCCTGACGACCCCTACCACTGACAAAGCCAACAAGGTGTTCTATCTTGGCGACGCGCCAGCCATCTTCATCGAAGAGTGGGCCGACCAGATTGCACACGAAATTGGGCGGAAAATACCGCGCGTCCCCTTCTGGATGATGCGTGCAGCCGCCTTCGTCGGCGATGCACTCTCGTTGGTAGGCATTCACTTTCCTATGACATCGTTCCGCCTGAATAATATGACCACCGACAATATTATTCCCCTTGACAACACCTTGAAGATTGCACCGGCACCGCCTGTAGACCGTCCGGCTGCCATCAAGCGAACACTTGAATGGATGAATCGTTACAGCTGACATCAGAGTTTCAGCACACATGACACGCATGCCCTCTTCGTAAATTCAAAAGAAATTTTTCCGTTTGCGTAGCAGCCATACTACTGTGCAGATGATAAGTATCCATATTCCTAACCTTGCCAGTCAGTGGTAACCCAGGTCGTACATCAGTCTGTTGATGTCGCCGTTCATCTCTCTGACAATAGTGCTGTCGCTGTGTATGATATCAAGCAGTTTCCGGGCTGTACCATTCGTCAATGAACGCGGCGTATTCCGCCTCAACTGCAGATAATGGATTTGTGCAGCCAGCCGATTGATACGTCGAAGCGTCTCTTTATCGCGGCTGACGGCATGTGCTTTCTTTAACAGTTTTTCGGCCTCAGTGATAAACTGTTTATTGTATAGTTCCGTATTCCATTCTATGCTGACATCAAAATGTTTACCGGGAGTGACCTGCCGCCGACACAGGTCGTAGTATCGCTGCACAGAAGGAGCTGCAGGGCCATAGTAGTCGTTGATGAAGAGAGTAGCCAGAGAATCGGTGCTCTGCCGCGGATTCCACAAAAGTTTCGCCACTAGCCACTGCTTCAACTCAGAAAACTCACTCCAAGGCGCATTGTGGGCCCCTTCTTCCAGAATGCCAATAACGTTTGACTGGCAGAAGTACTGGTAGTTGCGGGCCAGCACGTCAAAATTTGGAAATGGCAACAGATAGTGGCGAAAACCCGTAGCGTAGTCCCACACGTAAATCTTATTGGTGATACGCTTCCAGCTGTTCATGTCGCGAACAAAAGCCTTGTTCTTCTCACACACGTCAAGCGGATGGGCTTGACAGCACTCTATGTCGCAAAGTCTTATGACCACATTATCGGCAGGTTTGATAGAACTGGAGGGAGCCTGGCGCGTGTACTGGTAGGCCAGTGTGCTGATATAAACATCCGGGTACGTTTTCTTTATCTCCGCTGCCACCTTGTTCACAAACCACAACAAAGCCCCCGAATGACCGCCATAGCGCTTTGACAACTCTGTGCATGCTGCACACTCGCATGGAAAACGATTGTCATTCTGCGACACCTCATAACACCAGTAGTCCGGATTCCTACTGATGACTTTCTTTAGATTGCTGATCAATTCATTGCACACCTCTTTATTACTGAGGCACAACTGTGTCTTATCTGAGCGTTTCCCCTTGTAGACAGCGAAATATTCCGGATGCCTGGTAAAATAATCGGACGGAGATATCAGCTTCTCAAAGGTATGTATCCCCCAACAAGCGGAATACTTGCCATACTTGCCATTGCTTGGCATATGATTGGTGTTCAACAGGTTGTGTGCTCTCCATGCCTCATCCCTAAGGGCATGGTAAAAAAAGTCAAGCCGATAGCTGATGGCAGGAGACTCCCTGTGGTTTAACTCACTCAGGACAAATTTTCCCATTTTGGGAATTTTGGTAAACGTACTGGTGTACCACCTTACCCCCATCTGCTGCTCCAGAAAGGAATATACACCATACATGGTTCCCCTTGATTTTCCGCCATAGATGAACAGGTCGCCGCCAATGGTTCTATATGTAAAAGCCTCGTCATCATCGGCCGGTCGTAGCACGTTGGCCAACTTACCCAAGACAGGATGATAACCGATATAGACGCTTTTACCTCCTGGTTTAGGCTGCCTAATAATGGGCAGCTTGACGCCTCCAATCTGCTCCACGTAGCATTGAAACTCAGATGCGGCAGTACGCTCAGACTGAGAGGCTTCCTCACTCACCACTATGAAATAGTCTGAGCGACCGTCCTTGAATAAAAAAGTTTCAGAATACGCTATATCCACGGAAAAGAGGAAAGCAAAGAGCAAAAGAATAGAACGCATCATCAAAAATCTTTTTGTTGTCTAATTTTCCTTATCGTTTAGTTGCAGCAACTGCTCCTCAGAACTTAAATTCAAAAATCTTATACAGGAACTTCAGGCTCACCATGACGGCGTTGGTGTAGATGCCATTCTCACGACAGGCACGCACATCGTCGCGGATAAGCTGCAGCTTGCTGTGCACATTGCGAGTGCTGGCCCCGCCAGTACGCATAGTGACAAAATCGAGGGGCAGGTAGCGCGAGCTGATCTTATGGACACGGAAGAGACGCACCATCATCTCATAGTCGGCCCCCAACGCATAGTCAGTCTTGTAGAGACCTGCCTTCTGGAACACTTCCCTCCGGGCATAGAATGAGGGATGGGCAGGCATGAAGCCGAAGCGCAGCCAGCGCGGATGGAAGCGGCGCGAAGAATAATAGCGTGTGCAGCGGTCGGGCTCGCCGTCGCGGACGAAGTGGATGTCGCCATAGACGGCGTCAGTCTGCCCGTCGGCCATGGCCTCGGCCACACGCTGCAGCACATCGTGGGAGGTGAAGTAGTCGTCGCTGTTGAGCGTGCCCACCACGTCGCCCGTGGCCATGCGCAGCCCTTTGTTCATGGCGTCGTAGATGCCATGATCTTTTTCCGAGATCCAGCGCATACGCCCGCCGAAGAGCTGTTCATAGCGGCTGAGCAACTGTTGCGACCCGTCGGTAGAAGCCCCGTCAACAACAATATATTCTATATCTTGATAAGTCTGTGCCAACACCGACCGCATGGTGTCCTCAATAGTAGAGGCACTGTTGAAAGCAGCAGTGACGATTGATATCTTCATACAATTTCTCTTTTCTTCTTATAACGATGTTTTGTATTAAATATTGCAATAAGAATAAAAAACATGTTGCAATGCAATAATAATTGTCTTTTTCTGTTATTATTAAAAAAGAAAAACAATTAATATGACGCAAGATATACTGTATGTAGCAGCTTCATTCATACTGAGCTCAGTGTGTGGATTCATCTTCATACCTCTCATTATGAACTTCTGTAAGAAAAAAGGGCTCTACGACCTGCCCGACAGCCGTAAGATTCATAAGAACGCCATACCGCGACTGGGTGGCATCAGCTTCATGCCCAGCATGGTGCTGGCATCGCTCGTGGTGGTGGCAGTCTACTATCAGCAGATTTTCAACCAGCAGATACAGCTCAGCACGTGGTCCATTGGCTTTTTCTTCAGCCTTCTCATCATCTATGGCGTAGGAATTGTCGACGACCTGGTAGGCCTGGGAGCCAAGACGAAATTTACGGCCCAGATTATTGCGGCCATCGTGTTACCCCTGTCGGGCCTTTACATCAACAACCTCTATGGTTTCTGCGGCATCGAGGAGATTCCGTTTATCGTCGGTGCCCCGCTGACGGTGTTCGTCATGGTTTTCATCAGCAACGCCATCAACCTCATCGACGGCATCGACGGACTGTCGGCCGGGCTGTCGTTCATTGCCTTGACGGGCTTTCTCATCTGCTTCATGCGCGAGGAAGGCATGACCACCTACTGCATCCTCATCGCCGGACTGATGGGTGTGCTCGTACCGTTCTTCTACTTCAACATTTTCGGCAAGGCCGAGAAAAACCGCAAGATTTTCATGGGCGACTCCGGCTCGCTCACGCTGGGTTTCATTCTGGGCTTCCTCTTCGTGAAGTTCACCATGGACAACCCGAAGGTGATGACCTTCAGTTTCGACTCGATGATGCTGGCCTACTCTCTGCTCATCGTGCCTGTCTACGACGTGGTCCGCGTCTCACTGGTTCGCATGCGCCACAAGGTGCCCATCTTCCGGGCAGACAAGAACCATATTCACCATAAGCTGCTGCGCACCGGGCAGAACCAGCATCAGGTGCTGGCATGCATATTGTTGCTGGCCATAGCCTACATCGCCATAAACATCATTTTATGGCCCATGTGCGACATGAGCACACTGGTGCTAATTGACATCGCCGTCTGGCTGGCATTCCATATGTGTATCAACCTTGCCATTCGTAAGAATGGGCAACAGGTGTATTTAGCTAACTCTGAAAAGAAATGATGAAACGTTTTTTCGACATTGTTGTATCGGCTCTGGCCATGGTGCTGCTGTCGCCTCTTTACCTTATTATATATATAGGTATCAAACTGACAACCCAGGGCCCCGCCATCTTCGTGCAGGAACGCATCGGCAAGGGCGGCAAGCCCTTCAATATCTACAAGTTTCGCACCATGATTGTCAACAATGAGCTCAACGGTACCCCGCAACTGGCTGAAGCCGACGACGAACGGCTCACCAAGATAGGCAAGTTTCTGCGCAACCATCACCTCGACGAGCTGCCACAGCTGTGGAACGTGCTGAAAGGCGACATGTCGCTCATCGGACCGCGACCGGAGCGGAAATACTTCATCGACCAGATTATGGAGCACGACCCGCGCTATGTGGAACTTTTCAAGATACGGCCGGGCGTCACGAGCTATGCCACGCTCTACAACGGCTATACCGACACCATGGAGAAGATGCTGCGTCGCCTGCAGCTCGACCTCTACTACCAGGAGCACCAGTCGTGGGCCTTCGACCTGAAGATTCTGATGAAAACATTCACCAACATCCTCTTCGGCAAGAAGTTTTGAATGTATATCTTCGCGCCATGATTAATACAACAACTACATAGCATAAAGATATCCATTTATATTTTTTATAGCATAAATTAATTTCAAAACAAAAAAAAACTGAAAAACAACCTATATTCAAATTTTATTTGTACCTTTGCGGCGGAAATAAAGTAAAACAAAGGTGTGGGGGAAATGTAAAACCAAAAGACTATGAATTATATTGACAATCTTGCAAAATGGTACTTCACCCGGAGAGCATTACCTCTTTGGGGGATACTCCTCATAGATAATGCCATAGTTTTTGGCTCCTTTTTCTTCATGTTCCTGCTGTTCAACAGGACACAACGCACATTTGGCGGGCTCGAGCAGGTCACACTCAATATCCTGCTGTACCTGATATTCTACAACATTGGCTTCCGCTGTTTCCGCACCTACTCCGGCATACTGCGCTATTCATCGTTCATAGACCTGCGCCAGGTGGGCTACTCCATGGTGCTGGGCTCGCTCCTGTCATTCGGCGTGCAGTTCATCGCCGGCGACCGCCTGCCCATCACGGGCACCCATATCTTCGGCGCCTTCATCATGGGCACCTTCCTGCTCTGGATCTTGCGCATCATGGTGAAGTTATTCTACGACGTGGTATTCACGCGTGAGCGGGCCAAGCGCACCTATATCTTCGGCGTGAAAAACGACGGCATAGCCATAGCCAAGCACATTCGCAACGAGAAGCCCATGAAGTTTCAGCTCAAGGGCTTTGCCACCGTGGAGCACGAGATGGACCATCACGTGCTGATGGGCGTGAAAGTGAGAATGGTAGAGAAAGATCTGGTGAGCCGCCTGAAGGCCGAGCACATCGAAGCACTCATCGTGTCGCCCTACCGCCTGAAAGAGTTTCGCCACAACCAGCAACTGCAAGATGAACTCATGAAGGCCGGCATCCACATTTATATCACACAGGGCGAAAAAGAGCTGACGGACCAAGAAGAAATGACCATGACGCCGCAGCTGAAGGAGATAAGCATCGAAGACCTGCTGCCGCGTGACGAGATTTCTGTCGACATGAAGTCGGTGGGCGAGCAGCTGGAGGGAAAGTGCATCATGATTACCGGTTCGGCAGGCAGCATCGGCAGTGAGATGGTGCGCCAGATAGCCGTCTACAAACCATCAGAGCTGGTGCTCATCGACCAGGCCGAGACGCCTCAGCACGACATCCGCCTGATGATGGCCAAGACATGGCCCGACATTACAGCCCACACCATCGTGGCAAGCATTGGCGAAGCCGACTTCATGGAGGCCATCTTCCGCAAGTACCATCCGCAGTACGTATTCCATGCTGCAGCCTACAAACATGTGCCTATGATGGAAGACAACCCCAGCGAGAGCGTGCGCAACAACATCATCGGCACCCGCGTCATCGCCGACCTGTCGGTGAAGTATGGTGTCAAGAAGTTTGTGATGATCTCAACTGACAAGGCTGTCAACCCGACCAACGTGATGGGCTGCTCGAAGCGCATCTGCGAAATCTACGTGCAAAGCCTCGACAAGGCCATCAAAGACGGCAAGGTGAAGGGCGTCACGCAGTTTGTCACCACACGCTTCGGCAATGTCCTGGGGTCAAACGGCTCGGTGATTCCTCTCTTTAAGAAGCAAATCCGCCAAGGTGGCCCTATCACCGTGACCGACCCTAACATCATCCGGTTTTTCATGCTCATCCCGGAAGCCTGCAAGCTGGTGCTCGAGGCCGGCACAAAGGGCAACGGCGGCGAGATTTTCGTGTTCGACATGGGACAGCCCGTGAAGATTGCTGATTTAGCCAAGCGCATGATTATGCTCAGCGGTGCCAAGAATGTGGAAATCAAATACACCGGTCTCCGCCCGGGTGAGAAGCTCTACGAAGAGGTGCTCAACGAGAAAGAGACTACCAAGCCCTCGTTCCACGAGAAGATTCGCATAGCCAGTGTGCGTGAGTACGACTATGCCGACGTGTGCAGCAACCTGGAAGTGCTGCGCAACATCAGCGAGCAGTTCGACGACATGGCAACCGTCAGGAAGATGAAAGAGATTGTGCCCGAATACAAGAGCAACAACTCCGTCTACAGCGAGCTCGACAAGTAGCGACAGCTGCGCTCACTTACGCCATCATACGGAAACGGGCGGTAACATCCCTGCACTGAGATGTTACCGCCCGTTTCCGTATGATAGGCACAACAGCTTAATACTTGCGGAAGTACATACGGAAGAATTCCGACTGCAATGTCATCTTCTTGTCTTCCAAACGAAGAATCTGCAGCGTCTCGCCCTCGTCGCTCAGCCCGTAGAAGCCGCACTGCGTGCTATTAGCCACTTCGGCATCGGAACGCATGCGGTTATTGATGCGCGGTTTTGGCTCACCGAGCAGCTTCAGACAGTCACCCTGCCGCTCAAAACGATAGAAGATAGAAGGAAAGCGATCATCGTAAGGCTCGCCCGTATGTCGGTCGCTCAGTTCTACCAAGCCGGCCTGTACCGACCAGAAAATCATGCGCTCTGCCACATTGGCCGTTCGCCCGCTGGCCAGTGTGTCGACACTGGTCAGTTGCCAAAACCCATCGAGTCGCCCGTTGCCCGACTTCTCGAAGTCGCTGCATGCACACAGTCCGAGTGTGGCTGCTGCAATCACCGAAAGCACTGTTTTTCTCATCATATTATCATCTTTTCTATTAGAAACTATTCTTTTGTAAACATTCGCCAGCCAAGCGTCAGCTGCAGGCCGAAGTTGTCGCCCAGCAATTCGCCGCGGTCCATGGCCAGCCCTGCCTTCAGGCTCCACCCTTTGAGCGACTTCAGTCGCTGCGGTGCAAAGGTCAGTTCTGCCAGCATGCTCAGGTTACGTTGTGGCGAAGCGAGCGGTATGCCGTAGGTGCCGAAGCCCCTCTGCCATGAGCACATCACCCTGTAGTGCCATGCTGCGGCCGGGGTGCCGCTTGCCGCCAGATGCAGTGCCCAGAAGCGGTTGTCGAGCACCATGAGCATGTTGTTGTCATTATACCTTGGCGACCGGTAGAGCGGATTACCCATCACCTGCCCCCAGTGCTGCCACCCGGAGAACACGGAGTGGTTGTAGTAGTTGTCGGAGCCTGCTATCTGATCGGGCATGAACATGGTATGGTCATGATATATCGGCCCGCTCTGGTACTTCGTATAGATATACTCGGCCACCACGTTTTGTAGCCACACACAGCGCTTCAGCCTCAGCTCCAGTCCCCACATAGCGTCACGCATGTCGTAGACGAAATAGCTGCGTCGCACCTTCTTGTCCCATTCATCGCCCTCTCCGTAGCCATTGTGAGCATAGAAGAAAAGCTGCGAGTGGTCCTCGAAGAAGTGGTCTACATAAGCTGACAGGCCCCAAGCAGCATAGTCGAGGTTCACACGTGCCAGCATGCTTCCCAGATGGTTGCCGTCGACATTCTTATACACCATGTCGGCCTCGTTGGCCTCATAGCCGCTGGGAATGAACGCGTGCCAGGCTCCTTTCAGCCCGCCGTTGTTCTTCAGCCTCACCATCAACCCCTCATCGTTGATATAAGAGTTGCCTCCATATTGGCACCCCATCTCGAGCCCCAGCTCCACGGTGAGCGGCTTCGTGGCCTTGCCAATTCTCAGATAGCCCGCCTTGGTGTGGATGCGCGTATGAGTGGTATATTTCGACTGCTCGTGCGTAAAGTCGCGCTGCCACTGGTCGTCGGTCTGCAGGCCATAGGCCACATGGCCTTTCACGGCCAGCCACCCGTGCAGCCCGGGAATGTCCCAATACTGCGGCACAGCTAATCTGATACTCGGCACGGGGCGGGCATTGATGCCCAGCGTCTGCGCGCCACTGCTCAGTTCCTGATTTTTCAGCTCCAGCGGTTGTTCTTTGGCTCCCACGGTGAGCTGCACCTTCATCCATCGCGCCTCGACGAACGCCTGCTGCACCACCATAGGCAGGTCTATGTTATATGCCAGCGCCACATCAGCGCCATAGCCATAGTCCCATCGCTTAACAGAGTCGCTCTCGACAGGCCTGAAAGCCCCGACACGCAGATAACCATACTCCTGATCGGTAGAGCTGAGCCCATACTTGTTGGCATTGAGCCACAAAGGACTGTGCTCGCCCGAAGCTGCCGTCACCTGAGCCTCGCTGCGCACCTCAACCTGTCCATACACAACTGTCGCGCATGCCAGGGCAATGGTTGTAATGAGGCTGTGTTTTCTGTTCATACTATTATATAACGGTGCAAAGATACAAATTATTTTTCAAACTGTAGGGATTTTCCCCCACTTATTTAGGGAAAATCCTTTGTTTTTCCTTTTTTTTCAACGTAATTTTGCAACTGAAATACAACAAAGAACGTTAAACCATAAAAAAATACGATTATGAAAAAGATGATATTCACCCTGTTTGCCTTACTGACTTTGGCAGTGTCGGCCAGTGCCATGTCCTACGAGCAGGCACGCAACGAGGCTCTCTTTCTGACCGACAAAATGGCTTATGAACTGAACCTGACAGACGCTCAGTATGAGGCGGCCTACGAGATAAACCTCGACTACCTGATAGGTGTCACCAGCCGCTACGACGTGTACGGCCCCTACTGGGAGCGCCGCAACCTCGACCTGAGCTACATACTGTTTTCATGGCAGTGGGATGTGTTCCGTGCCGCCACCTACTTCTATCGTCCGCTCTACTGGGACGCCGGTTACTGGCACTTCGGTGTCTATGCGCGCTATCCGCACCGCGACTACTTCTACTTCGGGCGGCCTCACTTCTATGCCTCTTACCGAGGCGGCCACAGCTGGCACCGCAATGGCGGCCGTAGCTTCTACGAGGGGCGTCGCGACTTCTATCGCCCCAACGGACGCACCCGCGACAACCACACAGGCATGCGCAACAGCTGGGATCGCGGCGACTATCGCGGCGGACGCATGTCGGACGGCAGCAGCACGCGCCACTCTAACGACGGCGGGCGCAGCCATAACTTTAACAACGGGCGCAACCGCTCCAACGACAGCCGTGGAGGCTTCGGCGGCAACCGCCAGCCGAGCGATTCCCGCGACAGGGTGACGCCGCAGGTTAACACGCGCAGCAATGATCCCGCCGTGCGCATCGACCGCAACTCAGTTCCTACTCGCGTGGAACGCAACGCCAATGCCGACAATCGTTCAATGCAACGCGTGGATCGCAACTCAGCCCCCCAGCGCAGCTTCTCTGGTTCTCCATCAGGCAGAAGCCGACACACATCGGGCTCAGTATCTACTCCCACCCGTTCGTCGAGCAGTAGTCCGTCGATGCGCAGCAGCTCTACCCCGTCGGTACGCAGCAGCTCTACCCCGTCGATGCGAAGCAGCTCTACCCCGTCGGTACGTAGCAACTCGAGTTCCTTCGGAGGCAGCCGCAGCAGCGGTTCGCACAGCAGCAGTACTCGCAGCGGTGGAGGACGCCGATAAAGATATACGAAAATCTGTATGAACGAAAAAGTTAGTTGTGAGAAATGTCGAGGATTCTTACCTCGGCATTTTTCATTTTCTCTATCTCGCTCATCTGCTTACCAAAGAAGACGGCCTGAATAGCCTTATTGATAATGCCATGCCCCACGGCCAGCACGCGCTGTCCGTCATAGTTGGTGCGCATCAGTTCCAGGAAACGACTGGCACGCGTCATCATCTGCTCGAGCGGCTCCACATTATCCGGCCACGTCTCTCCCCTCAGGTCGGGGATGAAACGTCCGGTGAAGTCGCCCCAGTCGCGTTCACGCAACAAAGGCGTAGTCACCACATCCAAGCCATATTGCCGAGCCAGGATCTCGGCAGTCTGTTTGGCGCGTCGCAAATCACTCGACATGATTACATCGAAGTGTTCTGCGGCGAGTTTTTTCGCTAGTTCTTCAGCTTGCCGTTGTCCCTCTGCATTGAGTTCTCCCTGAGTTTGTCCCTGCATCACTTGCCGGGCGTTGTCCACGGTCTCGCCGTGGCGTGCTAAGTATAATGTTATCATTGTGAAGTTATTTTTTTTGGGGGAAAAATGGGCTTAATGGGGGTGATGGGGCTGATGGGCGGTGATGGGGTTGATGGGCAAAATCTATTACCGCCCATTAGGCCCATTAACCCCATTAGACCCATCACCGCCCATTAGCCCCATCACCGCCCATTAAGCCCATCACCGCCATTCCATCCATTTCGGCGCTGCCACTCCTTTCGCGCACGATACATCTCCTCTTTTATACCGCCATGCGCTTTGAAGTCGCGCTTCTGCCACTCTATAAGCCCGCGTATGAGCACATCACACTGGTGAATCAGCGTGATGGCTATGTTGGCTATCGTCTCGGCCGAGCGCTCCCTTATCTTCTCACGATAGACAGCCGAGTCAAGATGCGTCTTGCAAAACGCACGAGTCTGGATGCATCGAGGATCGCTGGCCGACCACTGCTCCAAACCGCGCACACGCAGAAAATCCTCGTAGTCGAGCAGCAGCTCGTGTAGCGACGCCCGATTCACATTCGTCAGCTTAATCTCCATCTCGCGCGAAGCAACACCGTCTATATTACCTTCAGCCAGGTTCTGCTTGCCCGACCTGGCAGCCTGCACCATCTGGTCGATGGTGCGGTCGCCCACAGTCAGAAACGTATGTGCGAAATAATATGTCACATCGTAGATACACTCTGCTTTGCGGAATGCCTTCAGCGTGCGATAGTCGCTGTCTTGTCGCAGGAATCCCTTGTCTTCCTCCATACTTTTGCGTCTCTGATGCCGCCGTCAGCATGTACGACAGCTGTCATTTAAAGAAATCTGCGGCAAAGTTACGCATTTTTTTTCTATTGCACAGGCTCAGACCTGAAAAGCTTCCATAAAATTTGGCTTTTATCTTGTTTTTTCGTACTTTTGCAGACAAATCAAGCAAAAAACATCAATGTTATGAACATCATCCGCAACTCTATCCTGCGTGCAGTGGCAGCCCTCGTGGTGGGAGCCCTGCTCATCAAGTATCCCGACACGACGCTCTCGGGACTCACCATCGCCATCGGCATCCTCTTCCTCGTGGCGGGCATCATCTCGCTGGTTGCCTGGGTCTACCAGCGCCAGAAGACGCCGTCGTTCTCAGTCTACTCAGCCGACGACAAAGTGATTCAGAACACCCAGCCCATGTTTCCCGTGGTGGGACTGGGCAGTCTGCTACTGGGTGCCATCCTGGCCCTGATGCCCGAGACGTTCATCCGCCTGCAGATGTATTTTGTGGCCGCTCTGCTCATCCTCGGCTCGCTCAACCTCTACATGAATCTCATTGCCGCCCGCACTTTCGGCCACGTGTCGGCAGGCTTCTGGCTCATGCCCACCGTCATTCTGCTGGCCGGCATCGTGGTGATGGTCAAGCCGATGGAGAGTGCAGCTCTGCCGCTCATCATCCTCGGTTGGGGCATGCTGCTCTTCGGTGTGGTTGAGATGATCTGCTCGCTGAAATACTTCCAGCTGAAGCGCAAGGCCGAGAAGGCTCCTGAAGAGGCTGAAGCCATCCCGTATGACGAACCCCGCGATGCTACGGCCGGCGAGGGAGCAAATGCCGAAGAAGACACCCAGACCAGCCTGACCGAGTATTAATAAACCACAAAGAAGAAAACTACTGCCATGAAGCGACTACTCGCATGCTTCGGCCTCTGCTGCGCCCTGTCGGCAGCAAGCGCCCAATCTTTCGATGAATACTTCGAAGACCGCACCCTGCGGCTCGATTATGTGATGGCCGGCAACAACCACGAGCAGCACATCTACTTTGAGCAAGCCTACGCGTCGCCCCGCTGGGCCGGACGCAAGGCCCGCCTGGGCGAGATGTTCTTGCGCGGCAACGGTCAGCTCACCGTGAGTGACCACAAGACGGGCCGCACACTCTACGTGCACACCTTCTCGACGCTCTTCCAAGAGTGGCAGGCCACCGAGGAGGCCACGCGCCTGAACCGTGCCTTCCAGACAAGTTACAACGTGCCTATGCCGCGACAGAAAGTCGACGTCACCGTGACGCTCACCGACTTCCACGGTCGCGAGAGCGCACGTCTGACGCATACCATCGACCCGGCCGACATCCTTATACGCCAGACGGGCCAGGCCTCTACGCCTCACTACTACATGTGGAAAGGCAACGGTCGGCAGGACAACGAGCCTGCCGACATCACCGGCTGCATCGACCTGGCCATCGTGGCCGAAGGCTACACTGAGGCACAGATGGGCAAGTTTTACCACGACTGCCAGCGCGCCGTCGACGCCCTGTTTGCCCGCGAGCCTTTCGCCTCACTGAAAGAGCGCTTCAACGTGGTGGCCGTGGCACCTGTATCGACCGACAGCGGCCCCAGCGTACCGCGCATGGGCGTATGGCACAACACGGCTGTCGGCACACACTACGACACGTTCTACAGCGACCGCTACCTCACCACAAGCCGGATGCATCACCTCTACGACCTGCTGGCGGGCATTCCCTTCGAACATATCATCGTCATGGTGAACACTGACCTCTATGGCGGGGGCGGCATATACAACCAGGTGGACATCTCGACGAGCGACCATCCCACGTTCAGCCAGGTGCTCGTGCATGAGTTCGGCCACAGCTACGCCGGTCTGGGCGACGAGTATTTCTACGACGACGGCTACGAGAGCATGTACCCCGCCGACACAGAGCCCTGGGAGCCGAACCTGACAACACTCGTCAACTTCGAGAGCAAGTGGGCCGACATGATACCCGAGGGTACAGCCGTGCCTACCCCACCGGCCGTCATTCCCAACCACCGTTTCATCAAGACCGACGAGGAACGACGTGAACTGAACGCCGCCACGCAGCGCGTGGGTGTCTTCGAGGGCGGCGGCTACCAGTCGAAGGGTGTCTACCGCCCTGCCCAGGAGTGCCGCATGAAGGTGAACGAGGTTAACGACTTCTGTCCCGTCTGCTGCCGCGCCATCCGCCGCATCACCGACTTCTACACCAGCCATTAAGCCCATCGCCCAGAGCGATGCAGCCAAAAGCTGATAGCAACGGGCCCCACCGCTCCGAGCGATGAGGCCCGTTGCTGATTAGGATGTGATACACTTGCAAACAATTTTGGCCAGAATGAATCGGATAACGGCCTAAATTCGATTCATTCCGGCCAAAATCTTATGTCAGGGCCACCGCCATGCAGAGCCATAGGACTGCAATGCAGCAGAAGAAAAGGCACTAAACGCCCGTGACGATGCCCTCGATGTAGGTCTTCAGGATATGAATGCCAGTCTTGTTCTCACCACCGGAGGGGATGATGAGGTCGGCAAACTTCTTGGTGGGTTCAATAAACTGCTCGTGCATAGGCTTGAGCACCTTCTCGTAGCGGTCGAGCACCATATCGACGGTGCGGCCACGCTCCACGACGTCGCGCCGGATGTTGCGGATAAGGCGAACGTCAGCATCGGTGTCTACGAAGATTTTCAGGTCCATCATATCGCGCAGCTTCTTGTAGTGGAGCGCCATAATACCCTCGATGATGATGACAGGCTTAGGCTCCACATGCACCGTTTCAGGCAGACGGTTTGAGATGATATACGAGTAGGTGGGCTGTTCGATGGCCTCGCCTGCCTTCAGCTTGCGTATGTGCTCGGTGAGCAGCTTCCAGTCGAAAGCGTCAGGGTGGTCGAAGTTGATGGCGCGGCGCTCCTCGTCGGTCATCCCCGTGGTGTCGTTATAGTACGAGTCGAGGGGCACGATGGCTGCACAGTGAGGCGGCAGCACCTGGGCAATTTTCTTCACGACGGTGGTCTTGCCCGAACCTGTGCCGCCGGCGATTCCGATAATAGTCATATTAAGAGTTGAAAAATAGAGTAATAGCAACATAAAAGAGGGCTGGCGCCTGAGACAACAGCGCGAAGACCTTGCGGTAGGCCTCGGCTTTCTGAGTGAGCGGGGCGGGATAGGCACGCGATGTAGACGGCATGCGGTAGATGCGCATCGGGCGGCCGTCGAGCTGAAACTCAGAGTACTGACCTGTCTTGGGTTCATCCACCCCGAACTGGCGGCAAGCTATCGCCGTGGCCAGCTGTCCGGCCGTCACCACGGTCTGGCACTGCGGCAGTTGCCGCAGCATAGTCTTCAGGTCGGTCTCTTCCACCACCTGCAGGTCTTTGTCGCTGGCCGTGCCGGTGGTACGCACCACCTTGGTGCAGGTATCGTAGAGCGCTATGCCCTTCTCAGCGAGAAAAGTCTCCAGGGCCTCCAGGTCGTATGTTTTTTCATGCTGTCGCACGAAGTGCATGGCATCACCGAAGAAGCACAGCCCCACGATGCGCCACATATCGTTGGTAAAGTTAGGATAATAGAACTTCATGCTCCACCGCTTCTCTGCCGGCGGAAACGTGCCAAGCATCAGCAGCCTGGCCTCTGTAGGCAAGAAAGGTTCAAAGGGATGCGACTCGGCCATTACTTTTCTTTGATTACATACACCACCGTCGGCAGGTGGTCGCTGTAGCCGTCGAGCCAGGCACCGCCGGCATGGGTGCGCAGCGTGTTGCCCTTATACTTGCCCTCCTTCTGGAAGAGGTAGTCGCGGCGGAAAATCTGGTGATTGAAGTATTTCAGCGTGGAGTAGTCTTTCTGCCCCTTCTTGTCGAGCAGCGACTCTGAGACGATAATCTGGTCGAAAAGGTTCCAGCGGCCGTCGTACTGCAGTGTGCCGGTGCCCGAAGCGAGCACGTCCCACCAGGGATTCCACAGTCCGCCCTTCTCCACGTCCTTCATCTTACGCTTGGCCCCCAGAGCCTCGGCCATCGACTTGTCATGCGGGTCGTCGTTCATGTCGCCCATGATGAAGATCTTCACGTTGGGGTCCTCGCGCAGCAGCGAGTCCTTCACCATACGAATCTGGCGGCCACCCTCCTCACGATAGAACGAACCGGCAAATCGCGACGGCAGGTGATTGACGATGACGGCCACATGCTCGCCTGCCAGCATGCCGCTGACGGTGAGGAAACCACGCGTGGCGCGCAGCGAGTCTTCAGGACGTATATATATATAAGGTATGAGCTTCACGTCGCGCACCTGGAAGAAGCGCGGGTTGTAGAGCAGGGCGCAGTCGACGCCACGCTGGTCGGGGCCCTCGATGTGAGCAAACTTGAAGCCACGCTGGCGCAGCGGCTCCTGGTCGCAGAGATCCTGCAGGCACTTGGCGTTCTCCACCTCGCTGACGCCAATCATAGCGCAGCCCACGCCAGGCAGACGGTCGGTGCCCATCTCGGCGAGCACGCGCGCCATGTTGCGCAGTTTGTGGGTGTATTTCAGTCCGTTCCACTTGTACTGCCCGTCGGGCAAATACTGGTAGTCGTTGTGCCCGGCATCATGGCACGTGTCGAACAAGTTTTCAAGATTGTAGAAGCCTACGCCATAAAGAGCGAATTTCTTCTCCTGGGCAAACGAGACGCCAGCGCCGATAAGCACGGCCAGCGCCATGAGCAGCATTGTCTTTTTCATATCAGGTTCTTAGTTGTAATTCAATAATTATTGATGTTCGCCTGCAAAGTTACGAAAAAGTTTGCAAACAAGCAAACGATTCATTAAGTTTTTAGAAGCTACGCTTGCATACGCCGCCAGGCCACACCATCAGGCATTACTATTTCACCGATAGCCACGTAAGAAAAACGAGTGAAAGTTTGGCATCTTCGCATTTTTTACGTATCTTTGTGCCCAAATAACCAATAAACAACAACAATAAACACGTTTTTATGAAAAAAACACTCAAACTTGCGGCGATGGCCTTATGCCTCGCTCCCGCAGCTCAGGCACAGACGGAGGTCGACTCCGTGGCACAGATGATGCAGGACGAGCAGGCATTCACCTTCACCGAGGCACAGCTGGGCGGCGACGACGACGTGACGGACAACATCACACTCATCTCGTCGAACCGCAACGTGTATGCCAGCCAGGTGGGCTACCGCTTCAGCCCGGTGAGGTTCAAGTATCGCGCCTTCGGCTCGAAGTACAATGAGATTTACATCAACGGCAACCCCGTCAACGACGCCGAGCGCGGCGAGTTCCGCTACTCGTTCGTGGGCGGACTGAACAACCAGACGCGCTCGCAGGAGGCGGCGCTGCCCTTCGAGGACAACCTTTTCGCCATGACGGGCATGGGCGGCTCTAACAACTACAACTTCCGCCCGTCGAGCTTCGCCACGGGGCAGCGTGTCTCGCTGGCCGGCGCCAACCGCAACTACACGGCACGCGCCATGTACACCTACAACAGCGGCCTGACCGAGAAGGGATGGGCCTTCACCGGCAGTCTGACATACCGGTGGGCCAGCCGCGGCTACATAGAGGGCACGTTCTACAACGCCTTGTCATACTTCCTCGGCATCGAGAAGATGCTCAGCGACAACCACTCGCTATCGCTCGTCACATGGGGCAACCCCACGGAGCGCGGCGCACAGTCGGCATCGACTGACGAGATGTACTGGATTGCCAACAACAACTTCTACAACCCCAACTGGGGCTATCAGGACGGCAAGGTGCGCAACTCGCGCATTGTGAAGGATTTCGCTCCCGCTGCCCTGCTCACCTGGGACTGGAAGATGGATGACCAGACGAAGCTCGTCACCTCGCTGCTCGGCAAATACTCGATGTACAGCAGCTCGCGACTGAACTACAACAACTCGACCAACCCCGCACCCGACTACTACTCGCTGATGCCCAGCTACTACTACGACGTGTGGGCTCCCTTCGACGGCGACCGCACCGACGCCGGCTTCGGCAACTGGGCTACGGCCTACGAATACCTCTCGGCATCGAAGGCTAACCGCCAAATCAACTGGGACCGTCTCTACTGGGCCAACCGCATGGCCAACGTGCAGGGCGTAGACGCCATGTACTACCAGCAGGCTTACCACGACGACCAGCTGAGCTTCTCGCTGGCCTCCACGCTACAGAAGCAGCTGAGGAAGAACCAGAGTCTCGTGGCCGGACTGAACCTGCAGACAAACAAGGGCATGCACTACCAGACGATGGAGGACCTGCTGGGCGCCAACCAGTTCCGCAACATCAACAGCTACGTTGTGGGCACCTATGCCGAGACCGACGCTCAGGTGCAGTACGACATGAACAACCCCAATCAGGCCATCCGCGAGGGCGACCGCTTCGGCTACGACTACAATATCTTCGTGAACAAGGCGAACGCATGGGCCACCTACAGCATCGACAACAACCGCTCGCACCTCTTCTTCAGCGGACGCATCGGCGGCACCACCATGCAGCGCGAGGGCAAGATGCGCAACGGTCTGGCTCCGGAGAACTCCTTCGGCAAGGGCAAGACGGCCAAATTCCTCGACGGCGGCGCCAAGATGGGCATACAGCATGAGCTCTGCGCCGGCAACATGGTGACCATGGGCGTGGGCTACGAGCTGAAAGCTCCTCAGGCCCGCAACGCCTTCTCGGCCCCACAGGTGAACAACGACTTCACCACCAACCTGAAGAACGAGAAGATTTTCTCGGCCGAGGTGGGCTACCAGCTGCAGACTTCGTGGATGAAAGCCAACCTGAACACTTATCTGAGCCGACTGACCGACGTGTCGGAATACTCGATGGCCTACAGCGACATACAGAACTCTTTCTCCTATATCTCGCTGACGGGCATCTCGAAGGAGTACATCGGTGCTGAGCTGGGCGTAGACTTCAAACTGTCGAACATCTTCAACATCAAGCTGCTCGGCACCATCAGCGACGCTCAGTATACCAACAACTCGAACGTGCGCTACATGCTCTCCGACGGTACGCTCGACACCGACGGCAACCTCTACCGCGACGACGTATGCATGAACAAGGGCATGCGCGAGGGCGGAACACCGCTCACTGCCGGTTCTATTGATCTGAGCTATCATGCCAACGGCTGGTATATCGACCTCATCGGCAACTACTACGACCGCATCTACCTTTACTATTCGCCCATCGTGCGCTACTACAAGGACTTCCCCAAAGACGACAATGGCAACCGCATTTTCTCTGACCTCGAACAGGCCAAGGGCAAGGGCGGCTTCATGCTCGACGCCTCTATCGGCAAGAGCATCTACACACGTAAGGGACAGCTATCCATCAACCTGATGCTCACCAACCTGCTGAACAACATCAAGATTGTCACAGGCGGCATGGAGCAGAACCGTCGCGATAAGGATGAGGAGGGTGAGACCATCCGCACCTACTCCTTCAAGGACAGCCCCAAGAAGTTCTATGCCAACGGCACCAACGGCATGCTCATGGTCTCGTATAAATTCTAAATCAATGGAGGAACTCAAACTATGAAACAGATACATCTTTTACTGATAGCACTCGTCTGCGGACTCTTCACCGCCTGCATGGACGGCGACTGGGATGAGCCTTCATTCAAAGAGGGCGCACCCTTTGGCAACAACGAGCTGACCGAAGAGGGCCTCATCACCATTGCCGACCTCATCAGCCGCTATCCTAACGTCTTCGCCAGCTCCGACCAGAATGCGCTCATCACCGAGCCCATCAAAATCAAAGGCCGCGTGACGGGCAACGACCTTGGCGGAAACATCTACAAACAGTTCACGCTGCAAGACGAGACGGCTGCCATCGTCATCGCTGTCAACCAGAACGGACTGAACGGCTATATGGCTGAAGGCCAAGAACTGCTGGTCGACCTGCAGGGGCTCTACATCGGCGGCTACCGCAAGCAGCCCGAGATTGGCGCCCCCTACAACGGCACCAGCATCGGACGCATGTCGAAAGACGTGTGGGCCACCCACTTCAAGCTCTTAGACAGCATAGACCCCGACGCCGTGAAGCCTGCTGAGTTCGACGAAGCCTTCCGCAAAGACATAGACGGCAACTGCGCGAAGCTGGTGGTGCTGAGAAACATTACCTTCAAGAACGCCAACGGCCGCACTGCCTTTGCCGGAAAGAATGCAACTACCTCGGGCGGCAACTACGTGAACCAGGAAATAACAGGCCTGCCCTCGACGGTCGTAGTGCGCACCAGCACCTATGCCGACTTTGCCGCCATGCCCCTGCCCTACGACACCGTGGGCAAGCGCGCCCTGCCCTGCACCATCACGGGCATCGCCACACGATACAACAGCACATGGCAGATTATGATTCGCAAGACCAGCGACATTCAGATTGAAAAATGATAACGGATAATTGACAATTAAATAAAAAACAGAATATGAAAAAGATTTTCAGAAACATCATGGCTTTCGCTATCGCAGCCATGGCATTCACCGCCTGTGAAGACGTGCCTGCTCCCTACGACGTGTTCGCACCTGAGAACGGCGGCGAGGAAGTGATTGACAATGTGCCACAAGGCAGCGGCACGGCCGACGACCCATATAATGCGGCTGGTGTTATCGCCTATGTAAAGTCGCTCGGCACGTCGGAATCGCCCAACGCCGTTTACATCAAGGGCAAGGTGGTGAGCATCAAGGAACAGTACAGCACGCAGTATGGCAACGCCACCTTCTACATCGGCGACGAGACCAACAGCAGCGAGACGTTCTATTGCTATCGCGTGCTCTACCTGGGCAACAAGAAGTTCACCAGTAACGACACGCCGATTGCCGAAGGCGACGAGGTTGTGGTCTATGGCAAGGTAGTCAATTTCGGCGGCAACACTCCCGAAACCGTGCAGGGCTCAGCCTATCTCTATTCGCTGAACGGCAAGACTGAGGCCGGTGGCGAAAATCAGCCCGCAGGCGAACCTAAGGGAGACGGGACTCTAAATAATCCTTTCAATCCTGCTGCTGCCATCAATTTGGCAAAGTCGCTGGTTTCCGGCAACTCGGACAACGTCTACATCAAGGGTAAGATTGCATCCATCAAAGAGGAATTCTCCACCCAGTTTGGCAATGCCACGTTCTACATCTCCGAGGACGGCAGTGACAACGGCACGTTCTACGTCTTCCGAACTCTCTATCTCGGCAACAGGAAGTTTGCCGCCGGCGACACCCAGATCAAGAAGGGCGACGAGGTAATCATCTATGGCAAGGTGACCAACTATCAGGGCAACACACCTGAGACCGTGCAGAACGAGAGCTATATCTACTCGCTGAACGGCAAGACAGAGGGCGGCAACGGCAACCCACAGCCCAGCGACGAGGTGAAGAAGGTGACCGTGGCCGAGTTTAACGCTGCTGCCGAGAGCACCGACGTGTGGTATCAGCTCACCGGCACTGTGAAGAACCTGAAGGACGGCGACCAGTATGGCAACTTCGACCTTGAGGACGCAACGGGGTCTGTCTACGTCTACGGCCTGCTCTCAGCTAAAGGTGGCGAGAAGAAGAAGTTTCAGGAGCTCGTGGCAGCCAAAGGCATCAAAGAAGGCAGCAAGATTACCATCATCGGCAACCGCGGTTCTCACGAAGGTAAAATTGAGGTAACAAATGCCTATTTCGTCAGCATCGAGGGCGACAACGGCAACAACGACAACCCCGCCGGCGAGGTCAGCGGCAACACCATCACCGTGACTTTCAGCACCTTAGGTTTCGAGAACGCGCAGGAGCTGTCCACCATCACACTCGTAGACGGTACCACACTGACCTTCGACAAGGGCGGCAACAACTCCACGCCGAAATACTATGTCTCTGGTGCGGCCATCCGTCTGTATCCGAAGAACTCCGTCACCGTGAATGCCAGCAAGAAGATAGACAACATCGTGCTCACCTGCTCGGCCAACAATGCAGAGGGTCAGGTGGCGGCTTCGCCCGGCTCGGTCAACGTCAGCGACATGACCGTCACCGTGGGCAGCATCAATGCCAATAGCGTGCAGAGTAGCAACACGCACACCGGCACCGGTGCCACGTCGCAGCTGCGCATCGCCACTCTTGTCATCACGTACGCAGAATAAAAGGCAAATAATTCATAAAATATTTGGCGGGCTGCAAATTTCTTTGTACCTTTGCAGCCCGAAATATAATTTATCAACAACAACTTATAAATAACAATGAAAAAAGGAATTCATCCCGAAAACTATCGCCCCGTCGTGTTCAAGGACATGTCCAACGGCGATATGTTCCTTACGAAGTCTACCGCAAAGACCAATGATACCGTAGAATTCGAAGGTGAGACTTACCCTGTGGTAAAAGTAGAAATCTCGAGCAGCTCGCACCCCTTCTACACCGGTAAGAGCAAGCTCGTCGACACGGCTGGTCGCGTCGATAAGTTCATGAGCCGCTACGGTAAGGCAGCAAAGAAATAAGATATATTCACTTTTATCTTTTTTTAGACACGAAGGTGCGTTCAGGGTAGTTGCATATACCTTGGTCGCACCTTTTACAATCAGCAACACAACAGTCCACATGAAGCTAAACATTCCTTTCCGCCAACTCTTCATCGCTATTGCTGCGGCTGGTGTCTTCACTGCCTGCGATGATGCCGAGAGCAATCTGTCACGCCTTGATCCTAACTTTCCCCAACAAGCAAGCAGCGCTAACAACAACAAAAACGACGATAAAGTCAACCCGCTGCTCTCACAACTGCAATTTCCGAAGGTGAGAGGGGGAAGCAGCGAAGTCATCTCCCACTCCACCTCTGCCCTGGGACTCAACTATTCCATTGAATGGGACCACACACTCAGAGCACAACGCTGGACATGCTTTTACTTCAACGCCTCAAACTCGGTGCAGAAGTGGAACCGCAGCAACTGGAAAAACACCACGTGGGGCGGCGATCCCTTCCAGCTTGACCCTGACGTGCCTGCAAACGAACAGCCCCCGGTGAAGGGAGAGTTCAGCGGCAGCTACTATCCCGGCGGCGGATATAACAGCTACTACAACCGCGGCCATATCTGCGCATCGCAAGACCGCGTCTGCTCAAAAGAAGCCAACGAACAGACCTTCTACATGACCAATATGATGCCACAGGTGTATGCCTTCAACGGCGGCATTTGGGAGCAGATGGAGATAGCGGTGCGCGACCGGTGGAACAAGTCGAACTTCCGCGATGTGCTCTACGTCGTGAAAGGCGGCACCATCGACAAGCCAAACCAGATACTCGACCACACAAAGAGCGGCTTCATTGTGCCGCGCTATTTCTTCATGGCCCTGCTCTGCAAAAACGGCAACAGCTACAAGGCCATGGGCTTCTGGGTGGAGCACCTCAACGAAGATCACTCAAAGGACGCGCTGAGCCAGTATGTGGTGAGCATCGACTATCTGGAGGAGTTGACGGGCATCGACTTTTTCTGCAACCTGCCCGACGACATAGAGAAAGAGGTGGAAGGTGCCAGCAAGTTGCAAATATTGAAAGACTGGAATCTTTAAAAGTATTAATAAGTTTGGCGATGTCAAAAAGATTCACTATCTTTGCGGTCAGAAAACAATATTCTTTATTTTAACCAAACAAGCAATGAGAACCGTTTATGATTTCTCTGTCAAAGACAGAAAAGGCAAGGAAGTGTCACTGAAAGAGTATGCCAACGAAGTGCTGCTCATCGTGAACACCGCTACGAAGTGTGGCTTCACGCCCCAATACGACGAGCTTGAGAAACTCTACGAGAAATATCACTCTGATGGTTTCGTCATCCTCGACTTCCCCTGCAACCAGTTCGGACAGCAGGCCCCTGGCACTGATGAATCGATTCACGAGTTCTGCAAACTCAACTTCGGCACCGAGTTTCCCCGCTTCAAGAAGGTGAAGGTGAACGGCGACGACGCCGACCCGCTCTTCAAGTTCCTCAAAGAGGAGAAGGGCTTCGCCGGCTGGGACATGGATCACCCCATCGCACACATTCTCGACGACATGCTGTCGAAAGAAGACCCTGACTACAAGGAGAAAAGCGACATCAAGTGGAACTTCACTAAGTTCCTCGTCGACAAGAAAGGTGTCGTTGTGGCCCGCTTCGAGCCCACCACGAAGTTTGAAGTCATCGCAGCCGAGATAGAGAAACAACTGCACAAGTAAGAACCAAAACATGCATGAAGGGCGGTTAATTGGAGTTAAAGGACAAAACACCCATATCTCCAGTGCCGCCCCTTTTCATTTAGAGTATAAGATTCTTAATAACAACATTCTATGGAACATACAAAATGCTTAATCATCGGCAGCGGCCCCGCCGGCTACACAGCTGCCATCTATGCCTCGAGAGCTAACCTGAGCCCCATCGAGTATTGCGGCATGCAGCCCGGCGGGCAGCTCACGCAGACCACCGAGGTGGAAAACTTCCCCGGCTATCCTGAGGGCGTACAGGGTATGGACATGATGGAGGACCTGCGCAAGCAGGCGCTGCGCTTCGGCACCGACCTGCGCGACGGTATTATCACAAAGGTTGACTTTTCAAAGGCTCCCTACCACGTCACCGACAACGAGGGGCGCGAGATTGAAGCTGACACCGTCATCATCGCCACCGGCGCATCGGCCAAGTATCTTGGTCTGCCCGACGAGGCCAAGTATCAGGGGCAGGGCGTGTCGGCCTGCGCCACCTGCGACGGTTTCTTCTATCGCAAGCGCACCGTGGCCGTCGTCGGCGGCGGCGACACGGCTTGTGAGGATGCCCTCTACCTGGCCGGTCTGGCCAAGAAGGTATACCTCATCGTGCGCAAACCCTTCCTACGTGCCTCGCAGGTGATGCAGCAGCGCGTCATGGAGAAAGAGAATATCGAGATATTGTTTGAGCACAACACGCTGGGTCTCTTCGGCGAAGACGGCGTGGAGGGTGCCCACTTGGTGAAACGCAAGGGCGAGCCCGACGAAGAGCTGCGCGACATTGCTATCGACGGTTTCTTCCTGGCCATCGGCCACAAGCCTAACACCGACATCTTCCGCGAGTGGCTTGACACCGACGAGGTGGGCTATCTGAAAAAAATCGACGGAACGCCGCGCACCAAGCTGCCCGGCATCTTCGTGGCCGGCGACTGCGCCGACCCTGTCTATCGCCAGGCTATCGTAGCCGCAGGCAGTGGTGCCCAGGCTGCTATCGAGGCCGAGCGTTTCCTGCTGAACCGCTAATCAGCAGAACGGCGGATATCGTCATTTTTCTGAAAGACGAATACCGCTCAACCACAGACCGATAAAGGTCAGAAAACCATTGAGCAACAGCAGTTCGTAGCCGAAGTGGTAGCCGAACTGCTGTTTTGCTATGCTATCAGCTGCATAGCAGAGCAGCGGCGAGGCCACACAAACCAGCGGCACCCAGCGGTCGGCTACCTGTCGACGGGTGAACAGGCCGAAGGCAAAGAGCCCCAACAACGGGCCGTAGGTGTAGCTGACGATGGTGTAGATGGCATCGATGAGCGACTTTGAGTTGAAAGCCCTGATAAGCAGGATGCAGCCCACAAAGATGACACACATGGCAATGTGCGTCAACCGACGCAGCCGCTCGTCGCCAGGCCGGCGACGAATATCCACACAATAGCTGGTGGTGAGCGACGTGAGAGCCGAATCGGCACTGGAGAACGACGCAGCCACGATGCCGATGCTGAAGAGCACGAGCACCAGCGGTCCGGCCGTCTCGACAAACATGGGCAGCAGCTCGTCACCCTTCTGGGGCAGGGCCACTCCCCCACCCTCGAACAGCTGCGCCAGCAGCACACCCAGCACCAGAAAGAGCAGGTTGGCCGGCAGGAAAGCCACGCCATAGGAACACATATCCTTCTGCGCCTCGCGCAAGGTGCGGCAGGTCAGGTTCTTCTGCATCATGTCCTGGTCGAGGCCTGTCATCACCACCACGATGAAGGCACCACTGAGCAACATCTTCCAGAAGTTCTGCGGACTGGCAGCATCATCGAACACGAACACCCGGCTGCGCGTGTCGGCAGCAACGGCCTTGACGGTCTCAGCTATTGAAAAATCCATCTGCCCCATCACTTTATATATTATAATAAGGAGAGCGGAAAAAAGACACACCGTCTGAAACGAATCGGTGAAGACGAGGGTGCGCACACCGCCGCGATGCGTGTAGAGCCAGATGAGGAATACCAGCACTACTGCTGTCACCACAAAAGGCACTCCCATGGCATCGAGCACGAACTGCTGCAGCACCATGCAGACAACATAGAACTTCACGGCCGACCCCACCATCTTCGACAGCAGGAAGAACCAAGCGCCCGTCTGATAAGACTGCGGCCCCAGACGCTGGCCTAAATAGGCATAGATGCTGGTGAGATTAAGTTTGTAATAGACAGGCAGCAACACGAAGGCTACAGCCAGATAGCCCAAGATGAAGCCGATGCACAGCTGCAGATATGTCATCTGCGTCGTGAGCACCATGCCGGGCACCGAGACAAACGTGACACCCGAGATGCTGGCCCCCACCATGCCGAAAGCCACCATATACCATGGCGAACGGCGCTCACCACGATAGAATGCGTCGTTAGTCGAATGTCGGCTTACCACTCTACTCAGTAGGAAGAGCGCCGCAAAATAGCACAAGACAGTCAGGATAAGAAGCATAAGCAGCCGGAAGAAAATTTACAACTCGTCGGTAGCCCCAATGGCTGCACCCTTCTTTCGGTAACCACTCGAGGAGAGCACAGCCAACAGCTGACCATCCTCGTCGGTGATGCGCACCTCGACGAAAGGCATACGCGGATGGTCGACCACCTCACGTGCCTCAGCATAGACGTAGCCCTGGCTCACCGAGCGTATGAACGTGATATTAGCCGAGGTGGAGAAAGTGAGTACCCCATGGCTGTTTACAGCAATGGCAAAAGCAAGATCGGCCATGGTGAAGAGGGCACCGCCCTGGCACACGCCTCCGGCATTGAGATGGCGCGGTGTGACGAGCATGCGCACCCGCCCGTAGCCCGGCCTAATGTCGAGAATCTCCACTCCTGCATCGGCAGCAAAGCGATCGTCACTGAAAAACTCCTTGTACGTCATAGTTTATAATATAATAAATGAAAATGAAAGGTGAAAGATATGATTACTTCCTGCACGAAAACATCAACTTCCGGGGCAGTAAGCCTAATCATATCTTTCACCTCTCACCTTTTATCTCTCATTTGAGATTACTTCTCCACCAGGATACGGGCATCGACGGCGATTACATCATTCTCGTCGGCCAGCAGCGGGTTGATATCCATTTCCTTGATCTCGGTAGCGAAGCGCAACAGCGTAGACAAGCGTACGATGATCTCGGCATACTTCTGCTGGTTGATACCCTTCTGGCCGCGCGTGCCCTGCAGAATCTTGTAGCCGCGAAGAGAGTGAATCATGTTCTCGGCCTCAGCCATCGACAGCGGAGCCAGACCGCTGCTGACATCTTTCAGCACCTCCACGAAGATGCCACCCAGACCGCACAACACCACATGGCCGAAGCGCGGCTCATACTTGGCGCCGATGAAGAGCTCCGTGCCCTTGATCATCTTCTGCACCATCACAGCCGTGGCGTCCTTAATCTGCATCATGCGGTCGAACTCGGCAGCCAGCACCTCTTTCGAACGGATGTTCAGCGCCACGCCGCCCACATCGCTCTTGTGCACGGGACCTACCACCTTTGCCACCACGGGATAGCCGCATTTCTCGGCAAAGGCAATCACCTCTTCCTTCGATGCACTGACAAACTCAGGCACAGTGGGAATACCGGCACTCTCAAGCAGCTCGTTCACCAACTTCGGCGCGATGTAGCCATTGTCTTTGATGCCGTCGATGATGCGACGTATGCGAGGAATGTCCACGCCGTCGAGTTTGATGGCCTGCTCGGCGGGCTCCGGAGTCTTCATGATGTGAGTCAGGGCAGTGCCCAGCGTCACCTCGTCGCTGAAGTTCACATGGCCACGGCTGAGGAACTCCTGCACCTCAGGACCAGCCGTATTGACACTCGGCAGGATGGGGAAGATAGGCTTCTTGCACTCCAGAATCTTCTTGTGCAACACATCGTAGGCCTCGTAGAGCTCCACCAGACCAGGTGTGCCGAAGATGACCATGATGGCATCAATGTTGTCGAACTTATTCTCGCAGTAGTCGATGGCTATGCCGAGGTGCTCGGGCGTGCCAGTGGCGAGGATATCAATAGGGTTAGCCACCGATGAACCAGGGAAGAGCTGAGCCTTCAGTTCGTCGGCCACGGGACCGTTGAGCGAGGGAATGTTCATGCCACCCTTCGAGAGGGCGTCGGTGAGCATCACGCCAGGGCCGCCTGCATGGGTGACGATGGCCACGTTCTTACCCTTGAAGCGGGGCAGCGTGAAGATGCAGCCCACGGTGGTAAGCTCCTCACGCGAGAAGCAGCGCACGATGCCGGCCTTGCGGAACAGGGCCTCTACGGCCGAGTCGCTTGAAGCGATGGCTCCCGTGTGGCTCGATGCAGCGCGGCTACCTGCCGACGACGAGCCGGCCTTGATGGCAGCGATGCGGCAGCCCTTCTTGATGAGCGACGTAGCATGATAGAGCAGCTTGTCGGGGTCGGCAATATTCTCGATATAGAGCAACTTCACATGAGAGTCCTTCTCAGGATCAAAGTTCTCGTCCATATACTCCAGCACGCTCTCGATACCAATCTGCTTGCCGTTGCCGATAGACCACACCGAGTTGAAGGGCAGGCCTTTCGTGACGGCACTCTCGAGGATGAAGACAGCCGTGGCACCGGAGCCGCTGATAAAGTCGACCCCCTTCGGGTTGAGGTTAGGAATAGGCTTGGTGAACACCGAGTGATGCCAACGTGTGAGCAGACCGATGCAGTTGGGGCCGATGAGCGAGCAGCCGTACTTCTCGCAGGTGTCAAGAATCTGCTGCTCAAAGACAGCACCCTCGTGGGTCTCTTCGCCGAAGCCGGCCGAGAGAATGATGAAGGCACGCACATTCTTCTCGGCAGCCAGGAACTCCACATACTGCGGGCAGAACTTGGCAGCCACCACGAGAATGGCCAGATCCGTGGGGGGCAGCTCTTTAGCGTCGTGGAAAGCCTTGATGCCCTGCACCTCGTCTTCCTTGGGGTTGACGATGCGCAGTGTGCCCTTATAGCCACCACTCAAGAGGTTGCGGACCACGGCTCCGCCGGGTTTGTGACAATTGTTTGAACCGCCGATGACGACGATACTCTCAGGTTGTAAAAGCTGTTTGTTGATCATAGTTTGAAAGTTGATTTCGGTTTTTGCCTACAAAGTTAAGACAAAAAAACGGATTGTGCAAATTCTGAGCCATGAAAATGCAAAAACAGGGCATGCGCTCTTACATAAAACGACTTCCCCGAATCGCCGTCATGGGTGATTCGGGGAAGTCTGCGTATAAAAAAGGATGGATGCTGACGCTTACTCGCCACGCATCATCTTGTTGAACTCGTCGAGTGTTACCTCCTTCTCGTTGAGCTTCACGATGCTCTTCATGGCCTGCGTGAGCTTTTGGTCGATGGCACGCTCCACGAAGTTGTCGATATTCTCACGCTTTTTCAGCTGCTCATCGGCATACTGGTCTATCACGTCGTCGGGCACGTTCTGCATGCCGTACTGGGCAAACTGGACACGGATGGCCTCACGGGCGACAGCCTTAAGGTCGTCGTCTTCCACCTTCAAGCCGGCAGCCACCACGAGCTGCTCCTTGATGAGATGCCACTTCAGTTCGTCGATGGAAGCCTTGAAGTTCTTCTCCACAAACTCTTCGCCCTTTTCTTTATTGTTATTAATCATCACACGCTTCAGCAGAGCCTCGGGGAACTGCAACTCACCCACTTTCTGCTCCATATATTTGCGCAGGTCAATGAGGAAGCGATAGTCGCTGTTGGCTGCCAGTTGGCCCTTCAATCCGTCAGCGATGCGGCTACGGAAGTCGGCCTCGTCCTTCACACCTTCGCCGAAGACACGCTCGAAGAGCTTCTCGTCGACAGCGGCAGGCTGGAAGTGGCGTATCTCAGTAATCTGGAAGCTGAAGTCGCTGTCCAGGTCCTTCACCTTCTCCTTGTCTACTTTCAGCAAGCCAGCCACCTCGGCATCGTTGTCGGGATAGGCCTTCTTGGGGTTGAAGATGATGATGTCGCCGGGCTTGGCACCGTCGAACTTCTTCTTCTCATCCTCACCCTTGATGTAGCTGGGCATCACCATGCCGCCCTCAGTCTCAATGCCGCCCTCGAGGGTGTTGCCCTCGGCGTCGAGCTGGCGCAGGTCGCCCTTCAGGGTGTCGTTGCCACTCCACTCCTGAGCCTCTACGAACTCGCCGGCCTGCGATGCATACATTTGCACCTGCTCGTCGATGAGTTTGTCGTCGACCTTGATGGCATAGTAGTCAATCTTGTCCTTATCGGTGACCTCAGCCTTGAACTCGGGGGCCACTGCGATATCGAACACGAACTCAAAGGGGCCGTCGGCATGCAGGTCCTGAGGTTTCTGCTTCTCCTCGTTGGGCAGAGGTTCGCCCAACATCTGAATCTTATTCTCACGGATGTACTCGTAGAGCTTCTCGCCAAGCACGCGGTTCACCTCGTCGACCTTCACAGCCATGCCATACTGCTTCTTGATGAGCCCCATGGGCACCATGCCAGGACGGAAACCGGGCACCTGTGCCTTCTTGCGATACTCCTTCAACTTCTTGTCTACTTGCTCTTGGTAGTCGGCCTGCTCAATGGTGATGGTCATCAGGCCATTGATCTTGTCGGCGCATTCAAACTGGATGTTCATTTCTGCTTTATTATACCTTATTTATTACTATATATTTCAATTGAGCTGCAAAATTACTCAATTCCTGCGTAAAATCCGCAAGATTACCATTTTTTAACTGATAAATGATGGATGTTGAATGCAGATTTGTTATTCATCACTACTCATCTGGAAATTCTTCTTGCGCAGCACAAATGAGGTGGAGAGATACTTCTCACGCACAATTTGATTGCTGGCCAACTGTTCGGGCGTGCCCTCGAAGAGAATGCGTCCTTCGAAAAGCAGATAGGCACGGTCGGTGATGCAGAGCGTCTCCTGCACATTGTGGTCGGTAATGAGAATACCTATGTTGCGGTCTTTCAGTTTCCACACTATTTGCTGGATGTCCTCCACGGCGATAGGGTCGACACCGGCAAACGGCTCGTCGAGCATGATGAACTTAGGCTCAATGGCCAGACAACGGGCAATCTCGCAGCGACGCCGCTCGCCACCGCTCAGGCGGTCGCCTTTGTTCTTGCGCACCTTCTGCAGGCGAAACTCGCTGATGAGGCTCTCGAGTTTCTCTTTCTGATAGTCGCGCGGCTTGCCCGTCATCTCAAGCACCGACAGGATATTGTCTTCGACGCTCATCTTGCGAAACACCGATGCCTCTTGGGCCAGATAGCCTATGCCTGCCCGTGCACGCTTATAGACGGGGAAGTCGGTTACCTCCTCGTCGCCCAGGTAAATATGTCCACCATTGGGCAGCACCAGCCCTGTGGTCATGTAGAACGAGGTGGTCTTGCCGGCTCCGTTTGGCCCCAGCAGCCCCACTATCTCTCCCTGACGCACATTGAAGCTCACATCGTTGACCACGGTGCGCTTGCCATAGCGCTTCACCAGTCCCTCGCTGCGCAATACGATTGATTCTTGTTCCATTATTTTCTATTTTCGGTGCAAAGTTACTAAATTATTCTTAATTCATTATTCAGAATTACTCACAATTATCATTTTTTATAGGTGTCGGTGACCTTAGGTTCATAAATATTTTCTAACTTTGCACCCAAAATAAGATAAAAAGATGTTTTTAAATAAATGGCTGACTGCTCTGGGACGCTACGTCATCCTGATGGGACGGACCTTCTCCGTGCCTGAACGCATGCGTATGTTCTGGAAGCAATATGTGAAAGAAATGGCACAATTAGGCGTCGACTCCATCGGCATCGTGCTGCTCATCTCGTTTTTCATCGGTGCAGTCATCTGCATTCAAATGAAGATGAACATCGAAAGCCCCTGGATGCCGCGATGGGTGGCAGGCTACACCACACGCGAAATCATGCTGCTTGAGTTCTCGTCGAGCATCATGTGTCTGATTCTGGCGGGAAAGGTAGGTTCGAACATCGCGTCGGAGATAGGTACGATGCGCGTCACACAGCAGATTGACGCGCTCGAGATAATGGGCGTGAACTCTGCCTGCTACCTCATACTGCCCAAGATACTGGGCATGCTCACCCTCATGCCCTTCCTGGTCATCTTCTCATCGGCCATGGGCATCGTGGGAGCCTACGGCACGGCCTACATAGGCCATATTATGCCGCCGGCTGACCTGACGCTGGGCCTGCAGCACGCTTTCGTACCTTGGTTCTTATGGATGTCGATTATCAAGAGCCAAGTGTTCGCCTTCATCATCTCAAGCGTGCCAGCCTTCTTCGGCTATACCGTAGAGGGGGGATCGGTCAACGTGGGCAAAGCCTCGACCGACGCCGTGGTCAACTCGAGCGTGCTCATTCTCTTCACCGATGTATTCCTAACGAAGCTGCTCTCATGATTGAAATAAAGAATCTCTATAAGAGTTTCGAGGACAAAGAGGTCCTCAAGGATATCAACACCACCTTCCGCGACGGCATTACCAACCTGATTATAGGCCAGAGCGGAAGCGGAAAGACGGTGCTGATGAAGAATCTGGTGGGACTGCTCGCCCCTACGAGCGGACAGGTGCTCTACGACGGGCGCGACTTCGTGCAGATGTCGAAGCAGGAGAAAGTGAGCATGCGTCGCGAGATGGGCATGATATTCCAGAGCGCCGCCCTCTTCGATTCGCTCACGGTGCTGGAGAACGTGATGTTCCCGCTTGACATGTTCTCGTCGATGACGCTGCGCGACCGGCAGCGGCGCGCACGCGAATGCCTGGCACGCGTCAATCTGGTGGACGCCGACCCTAAATACCCAGGCGAGATAAGTGGCGGCATGCAGAAGCGCGTGGCCATTGCCAGAGCCATTGCCCTCAACCCGAAATACCTGTTCTGCGACGAGCCTAACTCGGGGCTCGACCCGAAGACGTCGCTTGTCATCGACGAGCTGCTTCACTCCATCACACACGAGTATAACATGACGACCATCATCAACACCCACGACATGAACTCGGTGATGGGCATTGGTGAAAACATCATTTTCATCTGTGAAGGGAGAAAGGAATGGCAGGGAGTCTCGGCAGACATCATGCACTCGAGCAACAAACGCCTCATCGACTTCATCTTTGCCAGCGACCTGCTGAAAGAGATGAGACAACTGGCGCTGAAGAATGAGGAATGATGAAATAGTTCATCTTCCCCCCAAAAATGCTCACTTCATCATCCACACACCTTTGTATGACACCATCGGGACTACAATTTCCTCTTGTGTACTGTCGCCATAGCACAGCTGCAAAAACACCTGCATCACCTGAAGCGTGGTGTCCATCTCGGCACGCGTGGCCTGCAGGCTGCTGATGCCCAGATGCTCTTGCTGCTGCTCAGCCATAAACTGCCTGTAGCCAGCCATAAGCTGCTCACTGTACGACTCGGGTATGCTGTCGGCTCCGGCGCGTCCATTGAGAAACTGTCTGTAGTCACCGTTGAGCAACAGGTTGTAGTAAGCCTCGGCGGCGGCGCGGGCGCCCTCTTGGGCACGCTCAACATCGGTCGTGCCCCCAGAGCAACTCAAAGCGAGCAAGACAATGTGAGAACCAAGAAACACAGCTACCGCACGCCTCGACAGGCGCCCCATTTTTTTCGCCCCGGACATGCCCCGCAAAAGGCGCATTCCAACAAGTCTAACCATACTTGCCACCGCTTCTATTTCTGCCTGACAAACACGTTGATGGGCGAGCCTGTCAGCGTCCAGTTTTCACGAATCTTGTTCTCGAGGAAACGCCTGTAGGGCTCCTTCACATACTGCGGCAGGTTGGCATAGAAGATAAACGTGGGTATCTGCGTGTCGGGCACCTGCGACACATACTTTATTTTGATGTACTTACCTTTGATTGAAGGCGGCGGCGTGGCCTCGATGATAGGCAACATCACCTCGTTGAGCTTCGATGTGCCAATCTTTACCTTGCGGTTCAAGTAGACCTGCTTGGCCGTCTCGAGCACACGGAAGATGCGCTGCTTCGTCAAGGCCGAGGCGAAGATGATGGGGAAGTCGCGGAACGGTGCCATACGCCCGCGTATGGCCGCCTCGAAGGTATCAATGGCCTTCTGCGATTTCTCTTCCACCAAGTCCCACTTGTTGACCACCACCACCAGGCTCTTGTTGTTCTTCTGTATGAGCTGGAAGATGTTCATATCCTGGGCCTCAATGCCGCGGGTAGCATCAATCATCAGAATGCATACGTCGCTGTTTTCAATGGCCCGGATGCTTCGCATCACGCTGTAGAACTCCAAATCCTCACTAACCTTGTTCTTGCGACGTATGCCAGCCGTGTCGACCAGATAGAAGTCGAAGCCAAACTTGTCGTAGCGCGTATAGATAGAGTCGCGCGTGGTACCTGCGATATCGGTCACGATATGGCGGTCTTCACCTATGAAGGCATTGATAATGCTCGATTTTCCTACATTGGGCCGTCCAACCACAGCAAAGCGCGGAATGCCCTGCTCGGTGCCGTCTTCCTGCTTCTCGGGCAGCACCTCAATCACTTTATCGAGCAAGTCGCCCGTTCCCGACCCCGTGGCTGCACTGATGCAATAGGGGTCGCCGAGGCCAAGCTTATAGAAGTCATACTGCCCATAAAGGTCTCTGCCGTCGTCGGCCTTGTTGGCCACAAGGATGACGGGCAGTTTCGAACGGCGCAGAATCTGGGCCACATCCTGGTCCCAGTCGGTCACACCATTCTTTATGTCGCAGAGGAAGAGCACCAGATTGGCCTCTTCTGTGGCGATGATGACCTGTTTGCGTATCTCTTCTTCAAACACATCGTCGGAGTTTACCACCCATCCGCCGGTATCGACCACTGAGAACTCACGCCCGCACCAGTCGCACTTGCCATACTGGCGGTCGCGCGTCGTGCCGGCCTCATCACTCACAATAGCCTGACGGGAGTTGGTCAGTCGGTTGAATAATGTGGACTTTCCCACGTTAGGACGGCCCACAATGGCTACTAAATTTCCCATATCAATTGCAATTTGGATGCAAAGGTACGAATTTTTTTTGAAATAATCGGTACGTTCAGGCAATTATTCGTAGTTTATCCCCTGCTGACATCTTCTTGTCATTGTCTGCACGTCAGTGGCTGCCAGCCATGATGTCTTTCGTCATTGCCACAATTTTATGGCCAACCTGCACATGGACACAATAAAAAAATCCGAAGCGGTAATGCCGTTTCGGACCTTATTTCACTCAGGGTTATACCCGAAATTGTCGAGTTCGCGTTTCGATGAGCGCCAGTCTTTGTCGACCTTGACAAAGACTTCAAGATAGATGTGCTTGTCGAAGAACTTCTCAAGAGCCTTGCGGGCCTCGGTAGACACCTTCTTAAGGGCTACGCCTTGATGCCCTATGATAATGCCTTTCTGCGAATCACGCTCCACATAGATGACAGCATTGATGGCTATCTTACGGTCATCTTCCTTGAAACGTTCAACGACGACTTCTACCGAATAGGGTATTTCCTTGTCATAGTAGAGCAGTATCTTCTCACGGATAATCTCGGAGACGAAGAAGCGCGCGGGCTTATCGGTCAGTTGCTCTTTATCGAAGAAGGCAGGACTTTCAGGCAACAATTCCTGAATACGCTTCAGCAGCAGGTCGACGCCGAACTTGTTTTTCGCCGAGATGGGTAGAATCTCAGCATTAGGCAGCAGCGAGTGCCACTTTTCGACGAGGTCACCCAGCGCCTCCTGATTTCCCTTTTCTCCGGAGGGGGCCAGGGGGAGGCTGTCTATCTTATTAATCAGCAACAGCACAGGAATCTGCATCTTCTGCACCTTCTCGAGGAAGTCCATATTCTTCTCAGGATTCTCCACGACGTCGGTGACGTAGAGCAACACATCGGCATCTTGCAACGCCGACTCCGAGAAGGCGAGCATCGACTCCTGCAACTTATAGTTAGGCTTCAGCACGCCAGGGGTATCACTGAAGACTATCTGCATGTCAGGCGTATTGACGATACCCATAATACGGTGGCGCGTAGTCTGCGCCTTAAAAGTAGCAATGGAAATACGCTCACCAACCAATTGGTTCGTGAGCGTACTTTTCCCGACGTTGGGGTTGCCAACGATGTTTACGAATCCAGCTTTGTGCATATTACTTCCCGTCATACGCCCAGCGCACATAGTTGGCTCCATGTACGAAGCCGGCGCCGAAGGCTGTCATGATGATGTTGTCGCCCTTGCGAAGCTTGGGCTCATACTCCCAGAGAGCCAGGGGTATGGTGGCCGCCGAGGTATTGCCGTAGCGCTCGATGTTGACCATCACTTTCTCCATGGGCATGTCAAGCCGTTTGGCCACTGCCTCGATGATGCGCATGTTTGCCTGATGAGGAATAACCCAGTCAATGTTATTCTTGTCAAGCCCGTTGCGCTTGGCTATCAGCTCGCAGTCGTCACTCATGTTGGTCACGGCATAGCGGAACACGGTGCGCCCTTCCTGATAGGTATAGTGCATACGATAGTCCACAGTGAAGTGGCTGGGCGGGCAGACCGAGCCGCCGGCCTTCATATGCAGGAAAGGCAGTCCCTGTCCGTCAGTGCGCAGATAGCTGTCGCGCAGGCCCAAGTCTTCTTCCGAAGCCTCCAGGAGCACAGCGCCGGCGCCGTCGCCAAAGAGGGGGCATGTCTGCCGGTCCTTATAGTCGGTGACTGACGACATCTTGTCGGCACCAATAAGGAGTATCTTCTTGTAGCGACCACTTTGAATCATCGACGCCGCTACGTCGAGAGAGTAGATGAAACCGCAGCAAGCAGCCCAGAAGTCGAATGCAAAGGCATTCTTCAGCCCGAGTTTTCCAATGACAATACTGGCCGTCGACGGATACTTATAGTCGGCTGTCGACGTAGCCACGATGAGAGCTTCAATGCTCTCTGGGTCTACACCGGTCTTCTTGATGAGCTGCTTGGCCGCTTTACGTGCCAAATAGGAAGTGCCGAGACCCTCTTCGGTGAGGATTCGGCGCTCTTTAATTCCGACACGCGTCATAATCCACTCGTCGCTGGTATCAACCATGCGCGACAGCTCCTCATTGGTAAGGACATAATCGGGCACATAGCCAGCGACGCCTGTAATGATCGCGTTAATCTTTCCCATGCTTCTTATTTTACTCAGCTACTTCGTCTTCCATCTTGATGGCCACCTTGCCACGATAGTATCCGCAGGTGGGGCATACAGTGTGATAGATGTAGTAAGCGCCACAGTTGGGGCATACTGCCAGTGTGGGGGCTACTGCCTTGTCATGGGTGCGGCGCTTGGCCGTACGTGTCTTCGATTGTCTTCTTTTAGGATGTGCCATAATTCTTTTGTTTTTTTATTGAAAATGGGATATTGTGGGTTTCTCACCGCAACAGCATCTTCATTGTTAATACTACTGTTCCTTCTATAACGTGGGATAGATTTCCGACCTCTCAGTCGTCAATCAACAATCCCTTCAGTGCATCCCACCGCGGGTCGGTCTTCTTGGCGTCCGCATCGCTGCTTCGGGCAGCCGAATGCTCGCTGAGCATCCGCATCATGGCATCGTTGCAACCGCCAAGTTGGTGAACGTGCTGGATGGGTACCGCCAGTACTACTGACTCGTAGATGAACCATGCTGTGGAGAGCACCGGATCTGTCTCAGCCACAGTGACAAGGTCGTCATCCTCGGTGTATTCGCTGCCCAGCTTCACCATCAGACTGAGGTCTGCCTCCACGGGCTGATCCATCAAATCGAGACAGCGGTCGCAGGGTATGCGAACAGCGCCGACACTATGCAAATGCAGCTTAAAGAAGCCGGAAGCCTTGCGTATAGACCCCGACACATGCAGCGAGCCGCCCTGCACCATGTCACTTTCGAGCAACTGGAAGAAATCGTCGTCGAGCTCGTATTCCAGAGGCGTTTCATCCTCGGTCAAGCCTTTCAAATTTATCTTAAATTGCTCTAAACTACGCATATACACTAATTTGAGGCTGCAAAGTTACAAACTTTTTTTGATTTACGGATATTATTTTCTGTTTTTTTACGCTTTTGATACGATTTTTCTCTTTTTTTTCATCCTTACAAATAAAAGAGATGTGTCCTGCACCCTTTTCCAGGAGGCAGGACACATCCTTATTCACAAATGCGTAGACATTTTGATTGTATTGGAAGTATGCGATTACTTCATCACCTTCTTACCGCCAATGATGTAGAGGCCATGCTGCATAGGCATGCCGCTGTTCACATTGACACGCTGACCGTTGATGTTGTAGACGTCCTCACGACCGGCCGTCTCACTGCCGATGGTCTGAATGCCGTCGGTAGTGCCTTTGTCGTCAATGATCGAAATAGTGAGCGCACGTGCGGAGCTGCCGCCTATCGACTTGAAATAGGCATGGAAGGCGTCCACCATCTGGGCACCATCAAGCGAGAAGCCACTGCCGTCAGCCGTCAGACCGAGGATGCTAGCGAGCGTCGTCTTAGCATAGGTGCCACCGAAGAGCAAATTGTTGCCACTGGTGTAAGCGATGGCATCAGGCGTCACGAGAGCATTCTCTGCGCTCCACACAATCTGCTTGCCACGCAAATCCCACTTCGCGCCCCAAGTTGCATCAGGCACAGCCACGATGTAAGGCACGTTAGCCAGCATTTCTTCGGCATTGGCGAAGTAGACCTGCTGCCCGTCCTCTTCAGCATAGTTGCAGAGCCAGAACTGCTTGCCCGTGTCGCTCGACGAGCGGAACCAGTCAATCTGCTTCGAGTCAGTCTGGTTCATCACCTTCGTGGGCTGGAAAGGCAGCACGATGGTGTTCCATCCTTCCCTTGAACCATTGTGATGACCTCTCTCAAACGTACGCTCATAACTGATGTTCTGAGCGGTGAAGCTCAGCGGAGTATAGAAGTCATAACCATCCTTCAAGACAATGTTCTCAGCCTGCATGCCCTTCACGATGTTTTTGCCCTCGAGTCCGGCAGGAGTGGCTTCATCTTCGCCGAGGAAGTAGAGGGTGTTAACATTCTCGCCAGCTTTCACGCTGTTCAGGTTGAGGCCTTCGAGCGAAACGGCTGCTGCTGTAGCCGGCACCAGGAAGCCTTCCTCAGGCTTGTAGCTCAAGCGCGTGCCGTCGCCTTCCCATGCGATGATGCCACGTGCAATCTCGTAGTACTTCGACTTTCCTCTCTCCACAATATTCTCCACATGGGCGCCTTCCTCCTCGTCGGGCACATTGTTGCGAGCATAGATATTCATCGAATAAGTAGCCCCATAGGCCAGATTATCGAATTCGAAACGGAGCGTCTTCGATTCACCGGCAGCCAGCGAGAGCGAGCTCTGCTTATAGGTGACCATCGAGCCGCCACCCACGGTGCCGTCGGCGTTGCGTTTCACGATGAAGAGCGGAGCCAGCACATACTTATTATATTCGCCATCGGAATTGTTGGTGATAGTGGCCTCAAACTCTGCATGACTGTCATAGATGACACCATGTATAATCTCATCGTCAGTAGAGTCTGCATTAATAGCATTGATGACAACACTGAGGTTCATCTCGCTTTCCTGGACGCCCTGTACTTCAATCACACCCATCACACCTGGCAGCACATCGTAGCCGCCGATGCCATCTTCAGTCATCACATACACGGATTTCTTGCCTGCTGACTTAGGAGTCACATTGAAAGTAACTTCACGTGTTCCGTTGGCAGGCACCTCTGCCTGTACGACAGTCGTGTACTGGGAATATTCGTCAAGCTGCTGACCGCCAAAGTCGAGATAGAGATTTCCGAAGAAACGGTCTTCGCCATAATTCTGGATGGTGGCTTTCACCTGCTCCTTCGACCCGACCTTGTCTTCGCCTACAAACTCAATGGAGGCTACCTCCAATTTCTTTTCAGGATGATAGACAGGCTGAGATGTTGTCTTCTCGTATAAGGTGACATCAACATAGAAACGATCTGTCTTGTGCATCGGTTTCCATTCATCAGTACCATAAACCCTAAACACGGGGATAATCCTGTAGTCGCCAGTCTTGCCTTCACCGAACTGAATACGTGAATCAGCCCCATAGTTATCTGGTTTCAAGCCAGCTCCGAAATCATACGTATCACCAAGGGCGGAAGTGGTAACCACACCTGCGTTAAACAGCGAATTCTTCATCACTTCGAAAGAATTATCGCTGGGATCAAGCAGCGCCAAGGCGATTTCATATTTCTGTCCGGTGTTAGTGTGATCAGAATAGCTGACCTTCACACGACGGCTATCTTCAATCATGAAAGGCTTGTCTACTTCCGAGCGCTCTTTGAATCCATAAGGCGTTGTTGTTCCACTGATAGCAGTAACTGTGAGGAAAGGCTCCTTCTCTTCCGGGTCATCTTCTCCGCCGCCTTGAGCCGTGCCGGGTATGATGTTGTAGACAATGTTCTGCTTCATGTTATAGCCCTCAGCCGACGATGATCCACCGATGCCACTGGCATGAGGATTCATGATGCTGAGCTGGAAGAAGCCATTTCCCATGCCTCCCCATCCCCAGTTGATGTGGAAGAATTCGCCAAACTCATAACCGTCACATACAAACGAGTGACCACCGCCGCTGCCAGCCGTGCCGTTATAAATCATCGGGCGCCCCTCGGCAAGCTCACTGTACACCAAATTGTTCCATGCCTCCTGCGTATAGTCAGTGCGGAAAGCAATCTTCGAGCCATAGCCAAAGTAGGCAAAACCCTTAGGGATGTCGCCGGTATAAGACCCCGACCCCGACAGGCCATACTGCATTTTCACAGAGCAGCCCACGTAGAGCATCAGATGTGCCACGGCTGAAGTGTAGACCTCATCCTCGGCCCCCGTGTAGGTGTCACGCATGTGATTCCAATCAAACGAGGTGGGGGGCAGTGCCTCCATAGTAACAGTGGAGTAGTTGGAATTGCCGTCACTGACTGTGAACGTATAAGAAGGCAGCGCCTCTGTGATAGCCTCAGGCTGCTTATAGAAATTCATAATTTGCGACATAGCAGTAGCCACACAACCTGTATAGGGTTTCTCGGTGACGACGGTGGTGTCGCCAGTCTCTTTATTGACTTCAAACTCAGTCACGAAGTCGGGCAGCTCGTTCCAATAAGGCGTGGCCTGGTCCCATTTAGTGGTAATGAGCGGTGCAATTGAGTTACGCGTCTGCTGGCGGGCCTTGCGGGGAGCACAGATAGCCGTGGCAGCCTCAGTGTCGCTCATCTGGCGGAGGGCCTTCAGCTGCTCGCCATAGCTACCGAGCCAATACTTCATATTCTCAGGCATGCGGCTGAGGTCAAAGGAACCTTCGTCACTGTAGCCTAACACGGGCGTTGTGCGGTCGTCGCCGGAGACAATGACGAAGCCGTCGTTGTCACCTATATTAAACACATAGTAATAATCATTGTCACCCACCACCTGCTGCAGGTCAGTCTGAGCCTGCTTCATCTGCTTGCGCGCATGGGCAGGATTCTGTTTTTCCAAGAAAGCCTGGGCCTCTTGTTTAGCCTTGTCCTTACTGACGGGAGCAGCCATAGCACCCGTCGTCAGCAGCAAAAGGCTGAGCATGGTCAATAGTTTTCTCATTTCAATTATAGTGCTTTAAGTTTAACATTGTCACCCTATTCCTCCCAAGCATCGCCACTGTTTCCCGGTCCTGGTGTCACTATGGGCATATCATCATCTGTTGCCGCGCTAGGGCCGTCGTTGCTACCGGCCATAAGGCACGCAGGCTGTAAGAGTAAAACCGTGATTTCCGGTTTCAAGTAATGTTTCGTCATTTGTTCTGTTTGTTAAAAAAATTTAGGTTTAACTTCGTTTTTTCTCTCTACTGAAATTATTTTTGCGCACAAAATTAGCAAAAAAATAACGAAATTCCAACTTTGTTATACATAAATGCAATCTTTAATCACCTTTTTAACTTATTTTACGGATAATCAATTTTTTAGAAGTCAAAGAAAAAGGCTGCCGCCTATGTTCACACTGGCAAGCAGCCTCCTCGTTTTCAGAACGTGAGAGAGTTTATATATTGATTCTTCGTGATGAAGTGGTTTCATCCTCACTGCTTCGTCACGATTATAACAACGGCGCTTTTGTCCTGTGCTCCATACTTCGCAAGCGACTCTGCGTCTTTCAGCACTGTCATACTCTTAATATCCTTTAAATTCACCACACGCAGATTATCCACAGACCGGCCGTCTACCACCACCGTCACATTATCCATACTGAAATCCGTCATGCGCGACAAGGCTTCTTTATAAGCCTCAACATAAGAGACAGCCTCCTGTTCTGAGGCTTTCCTATAGCCATCTTTACCACCTTCCAGGACAAAAGAGATAGGTATGGTGTACTTCACGCGTACCACCTTCCCCTGCTGACGTCCAGGCCGCCATTTGGGCATCTCCTGCACTACGCGCAAAGCCTCAGCATCAATGCTTGGAGCAATGCCCCTCACCACATGGGGATTTGCCACCCTACCCTCCTCGTCGATTATAAATTGAACGATGACACGGCCCTGCTGCTCCTGTTCCTCTGCCTCTTTAGGATAACGTATGTGCGAGGCAAAATACTTCATCATCTCCAGACTACCGCCAGGGAACTCTGGCATCTGTTCCACCACATCATAGGCAACAGCTCCAGGCATCGTTGTTTTCTCGTTCTTTGTCGTGTACGCCATGTCCGGACGCTTTTCTATGGATGAATTCTTCATACTCTGTTCCTCTTTTTGAGTGTTCTCATCTGCCGTCCCGTCGACTTTATCGAAGGCAGTCAGCATAGCCGTCTGTTCAGACAACTGCTGAACAACATCCTCCACCCTGGGATGAGCAAAGGCCATCATGGCCGCTGCCACTACAGGCACCACTGCCACAATCTTCATACATCGCCAACGCTTGTCCTTGGCCTTGTTCATCATGCGTATTCTGCGCTTCAGCGAACTATGGTTCAGGTTGTTGGCCATTGAGAACAACAGATTGCCCACCGACTTACGGATGAGCAGCAACTGATAACGGCGGGCATCGACTCCCGCACGCAACACTGCCGCATCAGCCTCGAATTCATGTATCTGCTGCAGTTCGCGCTTCAGCAACCATGCCGCAGGGTTCCACCACTGAAAGAGCAGCAGCACGTTCAACAGCATCACATCATAAGAATGGCGCAACCTGATATGGGCCTGTTCATGACTGATAATCTCCCGCGCATTGTCGCGATAGTCGGCCTCGCTGATGACAATATGTCGGAAGAAACTAAAGGGAGCCACGTCATCAGCTGGCTGCAGATGAATCACCGTGCCGTCAGCTCCGGCTATCCGATGACCTCTGCCGAGCAGACGTTTCAGCCGCCAGCCCGACCATGCCTGCCACATGACGACGCAAGCCATGCCTACCCAGTAGACGAACATCAACGCCCGCCCCCACAAAAACTGTGAATGGCCAGGTGCCCCTGTGCCTGTCTCAGATTGAACCAGTATCTGTTCGATACTGATGAAACCGGAAACCACCGACGTCGACTGAACTGCCGGCAACTGCACCCACGGCAACACTATCGACAACGCTACCAGCACGAGTAGCAGCACACGGTTGAAGCGGTGCAGCGTGTCGTGGCTGAGCAACAGTTTAAACAGCAGGTAGAATGCTATCAGGCAAACTCCCACTTTGATTTGATAGACCACCATCATAACCATGAACTATGAACTTTTCTCCACTTCGCGAATAAGCTCCTTCAGTTCCTCCACACTGATTTTCTCACTCTTCACCAAGGCCGAGACAGCACTCATATAGCTATGGCCGAAGAGTTTGTCGACGACAGCCGACAGCGAGCCGCGGCGATAGTCATCGCGGGTGATGCGGGCGAAATACTCAAAGCAACGGGCTGTCAAGGCCTTATGGCTCAGAAAGCCTTTGTCCTCGAGAATTTTCACCATCGTCGATAGCGTGTTCACATGGGGCTGCGGCTCGTCATAGTGCGTCTGCAACTCACGTATCTGCATGGGGCCATACTGCCAGTAGCGCTCCATGATTTCTTCTTCCTTCTGTGTCAGTTGTTTCATATACCTTATTATATTATATATTAAAGAACACTCGTGCCATGATTTCGCGGGGACGCAGCCAGTTCTGCGTATAGACGGTCTGCGTGGTGCTCACCACCCGCCTTTCATAGTTGCGGTTGCCGAAAATATTGTAGCAGTAGAGACCGGCCTCGAAGCGCTTCTGGCGATAGGATACACTCAGATCGCTGAAGACGTTGGTCGTAGTCGAGGGGTCATTGCTGTGCATCAGGTCGGTGGTCCATTCCACCTGCCAGCGGCCGGGCATCACATAGAATTTCAGCTGATGGCTATAGACGTGGAGAGCCTCACGCGCCGCGCCGTCCACCGTCTGACGACTGTAGTTGTAGTGCGACTGTTCCTCTACCGACAGCCAGTCAGTCGGTTGCGCCGAGACATTGAAGTTAGCCGATGCAGTATGCATCCGACAGGGTGTCAGCCGCTCAGCCAGCAGTACACTGTAGTTGTTGCGCCTCAGCGTAGCCTCGAGGCCGATGGTCAGGCGTGCCACATTGAATCCCTCGCTGACGTGCCCCGTCAGACTCCAGTTGTCAGAATGGGTATGCCCGCCAGTGGCCTGACGCTGATAGACACCCATTGGCGTGAGCGTGCTGCGCCACAGCTGCTGGTTCTGCAAACTGTTGTAGCTGAAGCGCAGACCCGAGAAGAAGCCACGAATGGCATCGCTATAATGCACGTCGGCATACACCGAGTGGGCGCGGGTGTTGTCAAAATGTCCGTTGCCCTGACTCATCTGCCGATAGCTGGTGAAGACGGGCATCGACGTCAGCTGGCGCAAGGCCAGTGGCGACCAGGCATAGTTGTAGACCGCATAAGCCTCCCAGCGGCCCGTGGGCTTGCAGTTCACGTAGAGGCGGGGTTCCACCAGCACGTCGCTGCGTCCGCGCCCGTCCAGCCGGCGCGCGAGCCACGTCAGCGGCAGAGCAAGGCTTACCCGCCACGTATTGTTTTTGAAGCTCAGTTCCGGGCTTAACTGCGTCTTATACTCCGCATAGCGGTTGTCGCCCTCACCCAATGGGTTGCTGCTCTGCATGTGTTGGTGGCGTGCATTCTCGCTCAGCGTCCACGTTAGGTTCATGCGCCCCAACTTATAGCCGTAGCCCGTCGAGGCTCCCCAAAGCGTCGACGACATGTCGAGTCGTTCCCACGCACCGTCGGTGAGCAACAGCTGGCCGGGCAGGTCGTTGAGCGAAACATAGGCATTCAGCCGATAGCTGTGCTGGCGTATAGTGCGCACCATGCGCAGCTGGTCAGTCAGGTAACGACGGCGGGGCTTCACAGCTTCGGGGATTGCCCGCCGCAGGTTATCCATTGAGAGACCGTCGCTGCCGTTGTGGTCGATGTAGCCCTTCAGCGAGTTGGTCAGGTAGAGCGAATCGGTGTTCACCTTATAATGTACCTCGCCCTGCAGCTCGCGCCGCCGGCTCTCGGCCACGACATCCTCCACCACCGTCTGCCCGCCCATCAGGTCAGTATAGCAGGTTTCCGTTCGCTGCTGCTGGTCGCTCTCGTCCCACAGTCCGTTCAGCTGCACGCGCAGGTCGTTCTGCCGCGCCGTCTTGAAGAGCCAGTTGGTAGCGCCCATGTGGGTATGGTTGAAAGTGCTGCGGCGGCGCTCTGTCTGCGGTGCGGGCAAGGCGATATTGCTCAGCAGCAGGCCCTCGGTAGGAGCATAGTCGAAGAGTGCGCCAATGTCGAGCACCTCACGGGCTATATCCTTGCCCGTATTGTTCAGCTTATACATCGAGATACTCTGCCGGCGCTTGGCAAACTGCATCATCATGGCGCGGCAATCGGCCAGCCACTCACTGTGTCCTTGCAGCGAGTGGCCCCCGGCTAGGTCAGCAAAGCCCTGCCACACATTCTTCGCATCGTCTTTCAGCACAATGTTCAGGGCGGCCTGCTCGCTGAAGTTGATATTCTTCAGGGCCTTTACGGGCTGGTGGTTGCGCATCACCTGTACCTTCTTCACCTTGTCGGCCTGCAGGTTTTCCGACACCTGGGCATACTTCGCCCCCGTGAGGTCCATGCCCTCAATGTAGAACTTGTTGATTGTCTTGCCCTCATACTCTATCGAGCCGTCGGCGTTCACCTTCATGCCGGGCATCTTGCGTATCACATCAGCGATGGATCGGTCATGCTTCTGCTGAAAACCGGCCACACTGTAGTTCAGCGTATCGCCCTCCTCGCGGATGCGCCGCCCTCTGACACGCACCTCTTTTATCTGCACAGCCTCTTCGCTGAGCACCATGGTCTGTCCGCTACGGAAACGGCTGAGGGCAAGCGTATCGCGTCGGTAGCCCATCTTCGAGCACAGCAGCCATTGGGCATCGCGGCCCTGGGGCACGCTGACCGCAAACTGCCCATCGGCTTTCGAGCGGGCAAAAGCCACCGTCTTCCATTGCGCATCGGCCACCACTACCGACACCTGCGCCAGCGGCGTATCTCCATCGGTGACGATGCGGCCCGCCAGCGTCTGTGCCTTGACAGCACCGATACTGCCAAACAGGAGCCCAAAGAGTAATATCAGACACTTCATCAATGCACAATAGTTGTTTATCTCTACATCTACCTACTACTTCTTCTCAAACAGCTCCATGAAACTGGGCTCATAGCCAATCCATTTGTCTATCTTTTTCCCGCTGTCATCCACGCTGACAATGGTCACCGAGGCGCCATATCGCTGGCGCAGCATGTCTGTGGGATCTTTCAGAGCCTTGGCACGCAGCCTTTGCATATCTTTCTGCGTGGCCTTCACGTATTTGCTGAGGCTCAGCGCGAGCGGTTCGCCCTTGCCCTGCAGTACCTCGTAGCAGTCAAACGAGTATATGCCGCTGTCGTCATGGGCCGAGAGAATAAGACCGGGCAGTCCGCACAGCTTCCATGGGCCGCAGCTGAAGGGCAGGTCGAGGGCATACCAGGCCGTCCACCGTCGTCCGCGCCAAGTGGTCTGCGCTTTCTGGCAGGCATAGGTGGCCACAATGGTGTCGCCCTCCACGAGCTGCCACTCCATCTGGTCCATCGGTTCCTCCACGCCATACCAGTCTGTGAGCACCTGCGTGACGAGCGTCAGCTGGCCCTCTTTCGGGTGGTTGGTCATCACCTCGTAATCCTCGCCGCCGCGCGGCATGCGGTCGCTTTTAACCATGCTGACAATCTCCATCGGACTGGCTTTGACTCTTGCGAGCGAGTCAGAAATCGCGTCAGCCCGCCGTTTGCGTATGCTGTAGAACAGCGACTGCCGCTCGCCTATGAGCAGAGCCTTCTCGTCCTCCTTCAGCGTCGAGTCATTGACAGCCTGTTTGTAGCTGGCTTTGTAGTGTACTTCCAGCACCGAGGTATCAGCCCCGGTCTGAGCATGCAGCCCCAGCGGCATCGCCATCAGGCAGCAAAGTGCTATCGTTAACTTGTTCATTTCCTTACCATATTTTCTTTTGTTTCTTTTTCGGCATTATCAGCAATTCAAGAAGCAGTAGTCTCATTTCTACTTTTTCTTGTCAATTCATTCCATGAGGTTCAGGTCATGGTTTGGCATCCGCACCCTGCTGCCATCGGCCCTGTATTTATTTTACCGCCCGTCATCTGACAGAGGAAACCGGCAGTTTTTTTTCCACCTTGCGGGCATTCACCTGCTGCAGCTCTTTCAGCGAGCACTTTGTGAGTGGAGCCAACTCGAGTTTGACAGCCATTCCGTCACCTTTCATAAGCTTATATCTTTTTTTATTCTTTAAACTCTTCCAGTTTTTCCTCAGCCTTCCGCACCCACGCGTCTACCTGCGGGCTGCGCTTCTTGTCGGGTATCATATCCATCAGTTGTGCGAGGTTCAACACCTGCTGATAGGCGTAGCGAGCATTGTCGATGTCACCAATGCGCTCGTAACAGCCCGCCACACGCCATGCTACACGCATGTCTCCATAGCCTCCGTACACCATGACGGTCTTCAGTTCTTCCAGTTCCAGCGAGTCGCGTCCCAACTGGGCATAGCCATCGGCCAGCTCCTGATGCAGGGAGCGCAGCAGTTCGGTGTTCGGCGTCAGCTGTTCTATCACCTTACTTATATATTCTACACCCTCCTCGGCATGTCCTGTCTTCACCGCCGAGATGCCCAGGCGATAGAGGCAGTTGTTGTTCTGGAAGTGGTTTATCTCTGCCGCCTGTTTCAGGAAGACATAGGCCGAATCGTACGCCTCATCCTGAAAATAGCAAAGGCCTAAAGAGTAGGCCACGTCGAAGGTGCGCATGCCCTCGCGCAGCAGATGCCGGTAGACGGGACGGGCCAGTTCGAAATTCATGTTCTGGAAACAGGCGTGGGCAAACTGCCGCGCCACGAGCAGATGCTCTGGGTGGCGCAGATTGTAGGGTCCGGTGATACTGATGGCTTTGTCAGGCTTTTCCTCCTCGTTGTAGAGTCGGGCCATGTCGGCAATGATTTCAGCATCATCGGCATTCCTCTGCAGACATTTCTGTCCCCAGTAGAACATATCGGGCCGTCGCCCCAACCGCTGGTAGCTGTAATAGAGCGCATGATAGGCCTCGGCCGTCAGCGGCGACGTCTTCACTTCGATGAACTGCTGGGCCAAAGGGTCGAGCACGTCGACACAGCGCTGATAGGCCCCGCGCCCGTAGTAGCTGAGCCCAAGGGCCGAGAGACTGTCCACACGAGCACTGTCAGTGCTTTGCGGCTCCTGCGCCCTGCCCGCCAGCCCTAAACACAGAGTCATGGCAAGGACTAAGATTCGGTTCTTCTGCATAATGCTTATTGATTGTTTACGGAGTATACGTCTAAAAAGTTATTGGTCTGATTTACAACAAGACGCAGCAAAGATACAAAAAAGATGCAATTTAAACTAATTCTATTAGTTAAATAAACTAAAGCGTTTAGTTTTTAACGTTATGTGCGCCGCATTTATGTCGCATTACCTTAATTAATCCACACTTCACATAAAGAATGGCATGCAGCAAGTGCATCTCTGAAGATGCAACAACTATCGCCTCCAATCCCAGCACCATAGCTTTTATACATTGCGGCAGCACTATAACCAAAAAAAAAGACGGCTATACAAACAGAATACTGCCCTACCGCCGCTTCAGCTCTATGCGGAAAGTGGTGCCGCGGCCCACTTCAGAGTACTTCACATAGATGTGCCCCTTGTGATATTCCTCCACAATGCGCTTGGCCAGCGAGAGCCCCAGTCCCCAACCGCGTTTCTTCGTGGTGAAGCCAGGGCGGAATACGTTCTTCACGTTTTTCTTTCTGATGCCCTTGCCCGTATCAGCCACCTCGACGGCCACCACGTCATCCTCCTCAAGCAGCCAGAGATCAATCCTGCCACTGCCGCCTTCCATGGCATCGACAGCGTTCTTGCAGAGATTCTCAATGACCCACTCAAAAAGCGAGGCATTGAGCTTCACCACCACATCATGGCTGGGATAATGGCCCTCGATGGCCACCTTCTGCGACGTGCGTTTGTCCATATACACGATGACACGGTCGAGCAGTTCGTTCATCGACGTCTCGACAGGCTCAGGCAGCGACCCTATCTTCGAGAAGCGGTCGGCTATCAGCTTCAGCCGCTCCACGTCTTTGTTCATCTCGGGTATCAGGTCGTCTTCAGGATAGTTCTCCTTCAGAATCTCCACCCACGCCATCAGCGAGGAGATGGGCGTGCCAAGCTGATGGGCCGTCTCCTTCGACAAGCCCACCCACACCTTGTTCTGCTCTGCCCGCTTTGACGAGAGCAGGGCAAAGATGGCCACCACGACGAAAATCATCACGATGCCCAACTGCCAGTAGGGATAATATGTCAGACGTTTCAGAAGCGTTGATTCATCGTAGCATACCAACTGGTAGCCCGGCAAATCAGTAAACTCAATTTTGATAGCGTGTCCGGCCTCCTTCATCCGCTGCGCGTAATCAGCCACATCCACATCGTCGGCAATGTTGCGATAATCCATCACGTCGCCCTCATCGCTCAACACGATGACAGGAATGGTGTTGTTGCCTTCGATGACGGCCGTCACAAGCGTCAGATCGGTGTTCTCGTCGGCCTCGTTGAGGGCGTGCATGGCCTCTGCCCACAGCTCCATCTTGCTGCGCTCCTCCTCTTGGAGGTCGCGCACCAGAAAATGGCTGGCCAACAGCGATGCCACCGCTATTGCCACGGCGGCCGCCACGAGCCATATCTTCACTTGTCGGATTCGGTCGGTCCACTGCATATGTTATTAACGCAGCAAATTCGGTTTTATTACATCACAGCTGTTTGATTTAACCGTAATTAATGGCTAAACATCACGAAATAAAGCGGTTAGCAAGAAGCATAGCGTAGTAATAGCGTACATTGCATGTATTCTCAGCGTAGCCAAAACGTAAGCATTTATTTGCCTAAAGAGCAAATATTATATAATTTTGCAAAGACATCAGCCGACGAAACCAATAACTATCGGCGAAGGCTCTGACTATTAACACGTGATTACATCTTACAACTTAAAACAAAATTACAATCTATGGGAAAGTTTTTCAAGACTTTAGCAGTTGCTTTGCTCATCCCGATGACATCATTGGCACAAAGCAACGGAGTGAAGGGACAGGTGCTCGATGAATATGGCGACCCCGTGATTGGCGCGACCGTGCGCCTGGCAGGCTCTACAACAGACGGCACCATCACCGACATCGACGGCAACTACGTGCTCAGTGGCGCAAAGAGCGGCGATGTGCTCACCATAACATATGTGGGCATGAAGCCCCAGACACTGAAGGTCAGCTCTGGCGTGATGAACGTGAGACTGGAAGCCGACGCCTTGGCCCTCGAGGAAACCGTCGTCATCGGTTATGGTGTGTCAAAGTCGAAAGACCTCACGTCGCCCATCGAGACGGTGAAGGCCGCCGAGATAGCCACGGTGCCCAGCAGCTCGCCCATGGCAGCCCTGCAGGGCAAGGTGGCCGGCGTGAACGTAGTGAACAGCGGCGCCCCTGGTGCCGGTCCTACGGTGACCGTGCGCGGCCTGGGCAGCTTCGGCAGCACCACGCCACTCTACGTCGTCGACGGCATGTTCTACGACAACATCAACTTCCTCAACAACTCCGACATCGAGGAACTGGCCATCCTGAAAGACGCCTCCGCCTCGGCCATCTACGGTGTGCGTGCTGCCAACGGCGTGGTAATCATCACCACGAAAAAGGGCAAGAAGAACGAGGAGGCCAAGATCAGCTATGAGGGCTACGTAGGGTTTCAGAAGGCTACCAACGTGCTTAAGATGGCCAATTCGAGCCAGTATGCCCAGATGCTGCGCGAAACGGGCATCAGCGACTACAACGACATGCTGCAGCAGAGCATCAGCCACTATGGCGGCAACTTTGAGCGCGACGAGTACGGAGCTGACACCAACTGGTATGACGAACTGCTGCGCACGGCCGTCATCACCAACCACAGCCTCAACATCGTGGGCGGCACCGAGCGCGCCAGCTACGGCGTGGGCATGAGCTATCTCGACCAGGAAGGCATCCTCGACACCGACAACAACTACCGCCGGCTGAACTTCCGCGGCAACATCGACTACAAGGCCACCAGCTGGCTCACCGTCGGCATGAACGCCGTATTCAGCATCAACACGTGGGAGCTGCCCAACAACAGGGCCTGGCAGCAGGCTTACAACATGCCCGGCATCTTCCCCGTCTACGATGCAGCCACGGCCGACATCTACACCGACGGCTATGCCTCGCCCAACACCATAGGCGTGAGCAACAACTTCTATAACCCTGTGGCTACAGCTAACCTCTACGACTCGCAGAACCGCAGCTACCAGGTGCTCTCGAACTTCTACGCCGACCTGCAGCTGCTGCCCCAGAGGCTCAACCTGCGCACCAGCTTCAGCTACGACTACACCGGACTGCGCGCCACGGCTTTCACGCCGAAATACAATATCGGCACCGTGCAGCGCACCACCAATACGCAGCTGACCAAAAGCACGTCGAACTTCAACAACTATATCTGGGACAATACCCTGACCTACACCGACGAGTGGGGCGCCCACGGACTCACCGCCATGCTCGGCACATCGATGCGCCAAGAGCGCTACGACTTTCTCACCGGTACGGCCCAGAACGTACCTGACGGACAGAAGAGTTGGAAATATCTCTCCCTGGGCGACACCGAGGGCATCATCGTCGACGATGACGGCTACCGCTATCGCGGACTGTCATACTTCGGACGTGTGGCCTACAACTATGCCCACCGCTATCTGCTCACCGTCACCTTCCGTGCCGACGGCAGTTCGAAGTATAACGACAAGTGGGGCTATTTTCCCTCTGTGGGCGCTGCATGGGTGGTGAGCGACGAGCCTTTCATGAAGGACGTCGGCTTCATCGATTTCCTGAAACTGCGCGCCAGCTGGGGTAAGCTCGGCAACGACCGCGGCATCGCCAGCGCAGGCTATGCTTCGGCCACACCGGGCCGCAGCGTGTTCGGCAACAGCGTACTCGACGGCTACATCAACGGCTCGAATTTCAGCTGGCTCGGATGGGAGGTGGTGAAGGAGACTAACATCGGCGTGAGCTTCGCTACGCTGAAGAACCGCCTGACGCTCGACGTCGACTTCTACAACCGCATCACCGACAATGCCATCATCGCGCCCACACGACCCATGCAGAATGTATCCATTGCCGGCAACTGGGCTGAGATACTAAACCGCGGTCTCGACGTCAACATCGGTTGGAGCGACCGCGTGGGCAAAGACTTCTCCTATCAGATAGGTGCCAACATGAGCTATCTGCACAACCGCGTACACTCGCTCAAGGACGGCATCAACATGCTCATAGGCGGCAAGACTGTGCAGAAGGTGGGCGAGAAGATGAACAGCTACTACGGCTACAAGGTCATCGGCATCTATCAGACGCCCGAACAGGTGGCGGCCGACCCCATCGCCGTAGCCAACGGGCTGCAGCCAGGCGACTTCATCTATGAGGACACTAACGACGACGGCGAGCTTAACGGACTGGACAAACAGACGCTCGGCTCCTACGTGCCCGACGTCACCTACGGCTTCAGCCTCGCTGCACAGTGGTGTGCCTTCGACTTCAGCATGAGTTTCTACGGTCAGGCCGGCGGCGAACTATGGAACCGCAAGCGTGCCCTGCGCTATGCTGCCCAGAACTACAACTTCGACCTTGCCCAGTATGATGACCGCTGGACCGGCGCCGGCTCCACCAACGAGCACCCCTCGGCAGCAGCACTCATGCGCAGCTGGAACATAGGCGACAGCCAGAACGCCTCTTACTTTGTGGAGAGCAGCGACTTCTTCCGCATCCAAAACATCAACCTGGGCTACACCTTTAAGAACATCCAGATAGGCAGCTACACGCTGCCCAGCCTGCGCATCAGCGCCACGGCCGACCGCCCATGGACTACCTTCAAGGCCCACAGCTTCACACCTGAGCTGACCGATGCCGAGGGATGGGACACCGAGGTGTATCCCCTCACCGCCACTTATACATTTGGCGTGCAGGTAAACTTCTAAGCTCAGAGACCACAAACCAAATAACAGTACCCATAACAATAATAGCACAACGATTATGAAACTTATCACGAAGTCATTATTATATATGCTGCCAGCATCGATGATGCTCACCCTCGGCAGTTGCTCGGAATACATCGACATCGATACCGAGAAGACTCTCGACATCGCGGCCATCGACTATACCGCCACGGAGAACATGTATGAGCCTGTGGTGGGCTGCTACCAGCGCCTGCGCGACCAAGGCATGCACTGGGCCAACGCTATGATCTGGATGGGCCGCGACGACGACATGAGTTCCGGACGTGCCGACGACCAGGGCGACGCCCTCAAGTTCGGATATCCCGGCGGCTATGCCAATCCCAGCGCCTTCTGGGCGGTGGGCAACCTCTGGGTGACGATGTACAACATCATCATCGACTGCAACTCAAACCTCGAGGCACTTGACAACTATGGCAACAACCTCACCGAGGGCTCGGCCGACTACCGGAAGTACATGGGCTACCGCGGCGAGATTCGCACCATACGCGCCTGGGCCTACTATCACCTGACCGACTTCTTCGGCCCTTGTGTCATCTATGCCAACAACGACCAGGTGTCGTTCCGCCGAAGCACCGTCGACAAAGTCTACGACTATATCATCTACGAGCTGCAGGAAGCCATCCCCCACATGGAGGCCTGCCGTCCCAACCAGGCCAGCCATCAGGGGGCCTTCACCAAGTACACGGCTGAGGCCCTGGCTGCCCGCGTGGCGCTGATGCAGGGCAACTATGCCTTGGTAGAACAGTTCACTGACGACATCATCCAGAATGGCGGCTTCAGCCTCTACCCCGACTACTACCAGCTGTTCAAGATTCCCGGAAAACTCTGCGACGAGTCGCTCATGGAAGTGCAGGTGACCGACTTCGGCAACGACAGCGGCGACTATGTCGGTGTCGACCAATGGTTCAACTTCCGCGGTGCCGGGCTGAGCGAGCCAGATGGCAGTTGGCTGATGGGCGGTTGGACCTTCATGCGCTATAATCCCGCCTTCCTGAAATGGACTGACGACCGTGGCGAGAAAGTGCGCCGCCAGACCAGCTTCCTCGTGGCCGGCGAGACGACACCTGAGGGCGCCGTCGTCAACGGCACGCTCGACCCCACCGCTCTCATCGGCGAAATCTACGATGGCAAGGGCTATCTGCCCCTCAACCAAATGACCGGCAACTCACGCGACTGGGGCCGCAACAACAACGTGCGCATCATCCGCTATGCCGAGGTGCTGCTCATGAATGCCGAGGCTAAGGTGCGCCAGGGCAAGAACGGCGACCAGCCCTTCAACCTGGTGCGGCAGCGGGCCGAGATGCCTGCGCTGAGCGGTGTCACCGCCAATCAGATTCTCGATGAGCGTCGCATGGAGCTCTGTGGCGAGTGGGGCCTGCGCTATGCCGACCTGCGCCGCACGGGTCTGGCAGAGAGCGTGCTCGGCAAGTATGGCTGGAGTGAGGCCGCCCGCTACGTAGACATACCCTCCAACCAAGTGCTGCTGACGCCCGAACTGGCCGAAGAGCCTATGTAGACCGAGGCATGAGAAACAATGTATGACGGCTTGTCGCCTATGGCGATGAAAAATGATGAATGATAAATGATGAAACAACTGATATTAGCACTGCTGGCCGCGATGCTTTTACTTTCGTGTGCCAACAATAAGACTGATGCTCCAGGCACTGCCGCCGATGCGACTACCGACCTCACCGACGAACAACTGCTCGACAGCGTGCAACGCAGCTGTCTTGACTATATGTGGACGGGAGCCGACCCTACCTCCGGACTGGCCTACGAGCGCATACACCTCGACGGCGACTACGGCCATGAGAACCCCGCCATCGTCACCACCGGCGGCTCGGGCTTTGGCATCGCCGGACTGCTCGTCGGCATGGAGCGCGGTTGGATTGAGCGCCAGAAAGGCGTCGCTCGCTTGCAGCGCATCGTCGACTTCCTCAGTCGTGCCGACCGCTTCCACGGCGCGTGGCCGCATTGGATGATAGGTTCCACAGGCCGTGTGGCACCTTTCGGACAGAAGGACAATGGCGGAGACCTTGTCGAGACCTCATTCCTGCTTGAAGGCTTGCTCTGCGCCCGGCAGTACATGAACCGCGAGGCAGAGGCCGAACGGCTTGTTGCCGAGGGTATCGACAGCCTCTGGCGCAGCGTGGAGTTCGACTGGTACACACGTGGCGGGCAAGATGTCATCTACTGGCACTGGTCGCCACAATATGGCTGGGAGATGAACTTCCCCCTTGAAGGCTACAACGAGTGCCTCATCGTCTATGTGCTTGCAGCTGCGTCGCCAACGCATAGTGTCGGCCGCGAGGCTTACGACAAGGGCTGGGCCCGCAGTGGCGGTATACGCAGTGAGGCGAAACCCTATGGCTATCCGCTCGACGTGAAGCACAACTTTGCCGAGGAGAAGGGCGGCCCGCTCTTTTGGGCCCATTATTCCTGGTTCGGACTCTGTCCTAAGGGTCTGAAGGACCAATATGCCGACTACTGGCACGTCACCGCCAACCACGCCAAGGCCAACTATGCTTACTGCCAGGAGAACCCGCATCACTATAAGGGCTACGGCCCCGACTGCTGGGGACTCACCGCCAGCTATTCACCCGACGGTTACTCTGCCCATGCGCCTAACAACGACCTGGGCGTCATCACCCCCACGGCGGCCCTATCGTCGATGCCCTACACGCCGGAGGAGTCGATGGCGGCCCTGCGCGGATTCTTTGCCCGCCGGGCATGGCTCTGGGGCAAATATGGCTTCTATGATGCCTTCTCCACCGATGCTTCATGGGTATTGCCCCGCTATCTGGCCATCGACCAGCTCACCATTGCCCCGATGATTGAGAACCACCGTTCGGGGCTGCTCTGGCGGCTGTTTATGTCGTGCCCTGAGGTACAACTGGGGCTTCGGCGTCTTGGTTTCACCGTCGGGACATAATAATTTCTGTCTTTCATAGTTATATTAAGTATGAACACGAACTCTGAACTATAAAAATATGAAAAGAATATTCATCATAGCACTTGCCTTAGTCGCCGTCATGACGAGTGCAGGAGCGACAAAGGCAAAGCGTACTAAACAACAATCCAGACCCGCGGTGGAAATGAATGTCTTCATCGACGAGCTGATGAGCCGCATGACGCTCGAGGAGAAGATAGGACAGCTGAACCTGCCAGTCACAGGCGACATCGTCACCGGGCAGGCAAAGTCGAGCGACGTGGCAGCACTGATAAGGCAGGGGCGCGTGGGCGGACTGTTTAATCTGAAAGGCGTAGCCAACATCCGCGACGTGCAGCGCATCGCCGTCGAGGAGAGCCGCCTGGGCATTCCCCTCATCTTCGGCATGGATGTCATCCACGGCTATGAGACGGTGTTTCCCATTCCCTTGGCACTGTCATGCACATGGGACATGGAAGCCGTGGAACGCTCTGCCCGCATTGCCGCCCTTGAGGCCACGGCCGACGGCATCTCGTGGACCTTCTCGCCAATGGTCGACATCTGCCACGACGCCCGCTGGGGCCGCATCAGCGAGGGCAGCGGCGAGGATTCCTACCTGGGCAGTCGCATTGCAGAAGCCATGGTGCGCGGCTACCAGCAGCAGGACCTCAGCGACAGTCGCTCGATGATGGCCTGCGTGAAGCACTTTGCCCTCTACGGCGCACCTGAGGCTGGGCGCGAATATAACACGGTCGACATGAGTCGTTGGCGCATGTACAATGAGTATTTCCCGCCTTACAAGGCTGCCTTCGACGCCGGTGCCGGCAGTGCAATGGCCAGTTTCAACATCGTCGACGGCATTCCAGCCACTGGCAACCGCTGGCTGCAGACCGAGGTGCTGCGCCATCAGTGGGGCTTCGAGGGCTTTGTCGTCACCGACTATACCGGCATTGCAGAGATGACGCCCCACGGCATGGGCGACCTCAAGGCCGCGAGCGCACTGGCCCTGAAGGCTGGCATCGACATGGACATGGTGTCGGGGGGCTTTTCGGGCACGCTGACACAGTCGCTCAGCGACGGCACCGTCAGCCAAGCCGACATTGACACAGCCTGCCGCCGCATTCTGGAGGCCAAGTTCAAGCTCGGACTCTTCGACGACCCCTACCGCTACTGCGACCTGAAACGCCCGGCGCGCGATATCTATAACGCCGCCAACCGTGCCGAGGCCCGCCGCATTGCCACCGAGAGCTTCGTGCTGCTGAAGAACGAAAGCCAGCTGCTGCCCCTGCAGCGCAACCGCCGCGTGGCACTCATCGGCCCGCTGGCCGACACCCGAGCCAATATGCCTGGCACATGGAGCGTGGCCGCTGCCAGCGAGAAATACCGTACGCTACGCGAAGCCATGACCGACGCCGTGGGCAAACAGAACCTGCGCTATGCCAAAGGCTGCAACCTGATGTACGATGCCAAGGCCGAGGCCGACGCCACAATGTTCGGCCGCGAGATGCGCGACAGCCGTCCGTCCGAGGAGATGCTTCAGGAGGCTCTGCAGGCAGCCCAGTGGAGCGACGTCATCGTCTTTGCAGGCGGCGAGTCGAGCGAGATGAGCGGCGAATGCTCAGCCCGCGTGGGTATCGACATGCCAGATGCGCAGCGTGACCTGCTTGAGGCCCTGTTGCTCACTGGCAAGCCCATCGTGCTGCTGAACTTCTCTGGCCGTCCGATGATTCTGAACTGGGAGACTGAGCATCTGCCTGCCATCCTCGAGGTATGGTTCGGCGGCAGTGAGACGGCCGACGCCATCTGCGACGTGGTATTCGGTGATGTCAGTCCCTCCGGCAAACTCACCACTTCGTTTCCCCGCCATGTGGGCCAGCTGCCGATGAGCTATTCCTATTATAACACCGGCCGGCCGCTGCAGGGCTCCGACTTTGAAAAGTTCCGCAGCTGCTACATGGACGTGCCCAATACACCACTCTATCCCTTCGGCTACGGCCTGAGCTACACCACGTTCAGCTACGGTCAGCTGCATCTCTCACAGCCTACCATGACCGAGGTTGACACTCTGCGTGCCACCGTCACCGTGACCAACACCGGCAACCGTGAGGGCACCGAGGTGGTGCAGCTCTATGTGCGCGACGTGGTGGGCAGCACCGTACGCCCCATGAAGGAGCTGAAGGGCTTTGAGCGCATCACGCTCCGCCCAGGCGAGAGTCGCGAGGTGAGCTTCGCCGTCACGGTTGACCTGCTGCGCTACTATCGTCCGGCCCAAGGCCCGACGCCCGACGGCAGCGGCATGGAGTTCGTGGCCGAGCCCGGCGAGTTTCAGCTCATGGTGGGCACCGACAGCGAGCACTTGCAGACCGCAGCGTTCACCCTTACCGGCCCGCAGCGTCGCAGCATCCTGGCCATCGGCAACTCGTTCAGCGAGGACGCCGTGGAGCAGTATCTGTGGGAGATAGCCCGCGAGAAAGGCTACGACCTGACCATCGGCAATCTCTACATCGGCGGCTGCTCACTGGAGCGCCATGCCATGAATGTGCGCCACAACACAGCCGACTATGCCTACCGCAAGGTGGTGAACGGCCGCAAGACCGACCAGCCCCACTACACCATCCACGGTGCCCTGGCCGACGGTCCCTGGGACTACGTCACCTTTCAGCAGGCCTCACACTACAGCGGACAGCCGCAGACCTACGAGCCCTGGCTTACGGAGCTCATCGACTCTGTGCGCCACCACACCGATGCCCAGCTGCTATGGCATGCCACGTGGGCCTATGCCCAGGATTCCGACCATGGCGGCTTTGCCAACTACGACCGCTCGCAACAGCAGATGTATGACGCCATCAACCAGACCGTTGCCTCGACCGTGGTGCCCCACGGGTTCAGTGGCATAATTCCCGTCGGGCGTGCCATTCAGCTGGCCCGCCAGACACCGCTCGGCGACACACTGTGCCGCGACGGTTTCCACCTGAACCTGCTCTACGGACGCTACTGTGCCGCCCTCGTGTGGGCTGAAAAGCTGTTGGGCCTCGATGCCCGACAGGTGAACTGGAAGCCACAGGGCGTCACGTCGGCCCAGGCTGGCTTTGTACGCGAGGTTGCCCACCAAGCCGTCAGCACGGTCAACTAACTTCACTTTCAAACGAAGGAGCATGCACCCCATCAGGCATATCACGGCATTTATCACCCTGCTCCTGCTGGTCCTCGGCGGCCGGCAGCAGGTGTGGGCTGCATCGTTCCGCCCACTTTTATTCAATTACACCACCGCCGACTATGGCTCTGATGCCAGTCTGCAGAACTGGGACATCACGCAAGATGCCGACGGGGTGATGTTTATAGCCAACAACTCGTGTGTGCTGCGCTACGACGGCTTTAGCTGGCAGCACATCGACCCTACGGGGGCCGGTGCCACCATACGTTCCATCTGCAGCGCAGGCCGCCGCATCTACATCGGACTGCATGAGGAACTGGGGTTCCTTGAGCCCGATGCCTACGGCAACTATCACTATGAGCCCCTCATCAGCTCGAGCCTCAGCCACTCGGGGCTCACGCTGAAACGCGACGACGAGGTGTGGAACATCTGCCGGCTGCAATCTGGCGAGATGGTCTTCCAGACTTTCTCGGCCGTCTATGTCTTCGACGGCACTACCATCCGGCAGGTGAACCATGGTGCCAGTTTTCCCCTTTTTGTTTTCTCGCTCGGCGACGACCTCTACATACAGGCCGCCGGTGGCGACTTGCTGCGTGCCGGCAAAGGCCAGACCGTGAGTGTGGCAAGCCGCAGTGCACTGGCTGCCGACGACGTGATGGGCATCAGCCGCACACCCGACGGCCGGCTGCTGGCCGTCACCACCCGCCATGGCATCTTCTCGCTCGACGGTCATGGTCAGGCAGTCAGCGTAGCCACCGAGGCCGATGCCCTGCTCACGAGCGGCATAGTGAACCGTGTTTGCACCACCCGTCAGGGCCTTCTCGTCGTAGGCACCATCCGCGAGGGAGTGGTCTGCATCGGCAATGACGGTCGGCTGTTGTGGCATTACGACACCGCAAGCGGACTGAACAACGACTGTGTGCTGCGCCTGCTTACCGATGCCGACGACAATGTGTGGGTGTGCATGGACAATGGCGTGGCTCTCGTGGCCAATGGCAGCCCCTACACCCGCCTGACCTCCAAGGCCGATGCCATCGGAATGGTTTATGGCCTCAACATCAGCGACAACAATCTCTACATTGCTACCAACCAAGGCGTCTATCGCACCACATTAGACTGCGACGCCCCCATGACGATGATGAGCGGCACCGAGGGCCAGAACTGGCACCTCACACTCATCGGCAACACCCTCTTCGCCGGCAACAATGTCACAACGCTGATGATGAACGGCGGGCACTTCGCCCCCCTCTGCGGCAATGAGAGCAGCACCTGCATGCGGTTGGGCACCGACGCGCAGGGCCAACCCTTCATCATCGAGTCAACCTACGCCCGCCTCCACGTCTATCGTCAGCGCGACGGCCAGTGGCAGGGCCCCGATATGGTGGAGGGGTTCCGCCATCCTCTGCGCCAGATAGCTACCGATGCCGACGGCACCCTCTGGGGAGCCGACATGAACCGCGGCGTCTATCACATCCGCCTGAGCCGCGACCTGCACAGCGTGGAGTATGCCGACTACTACGGCAGCATCGACTCGCTCAGTGCGCGCTGCTTCGTCACCCGTCTGGAAGACCGTGTGGTGTTCAACAACGGTCGGCGGCTCTACGTGTGGCAAGCAGACAAAAAAGCCTTCGAACCGTTTGACGACCTCAACCGCCTGCTGCCCGACGCCTCCGACGTCATCAACATTGTTTCCTCCACCGACGGTCGGCAGTGGGTGTGTGGCAAGAAAGGCTACACACTGCTCGAGAAGGAGGCTGACCGCCAGTGGCACATTGTACGCCGCATCCCGACGTCGCTCTTCGGGCTGCAGGGCAACGATGTCGGCGCCACGGTCTTCGAATATGGCGATTGCGCCTATTTCAACCTGTCAGACGCCATTGTATGTTTCAACCCCACGTCAGCCCGGCTGCCGCGCCGCCAGCCCGCACTGCGGCTCCACAAGGCCACTTTCACCGACCTGCAGGGCAGCCATCGCGAGCTGAGCACCGCCGCCCTCAGCGCCGGCCACACAGAAGTAGACGGCAACCTGACGCTGCAGTACTCCTATCCACTCTATCTGTCTGACGCCGTGGAGTTCCGCTTCACCGTGAGCGGACCCGAGGTATTCACCGTCAGCAGTCGCGAGCCCGTGCTCCATCTGCCCAACCTGCATGCCGGCGGCGCCTACGAGGTAACCACCGAGGTTGTAGACAGCGAAGGCAACGTCGTGGCCTCTGACACCGTCAGCTTCACCATGCCCCGCCCGTGGTATCTGCGCTGGTGGGCATTGCTCGCCTACATGATGCTCATCGTCCTCTGCAGTCTCGGCCTGGCCCGATACTTCTCGCGCCGCCAGCTGACCCGCCAGCACCTGAAGATGCTCCAGCAGGAGCGCATCATAGCCGAACAGCAAAAGCAGCTGCTCGAGGCTGAGCTGCAGGTGAAGTCGAAGAATCTGGCCGCCATCTCACTCGAGGCCATGGTGAAGCACAATGTCATCAACAGTATCTCTGAGAGCATACGCCAGCAGCAGAAGCAGGGCCTTGTGCCCAAGAACTACCTGAAGGCCGAGCTGGCCCGCATCCGCCAGACGGCAGGCGACGATGCGTCGTGGAATCTGTTCATGCAGAACTTCGACCTCATCCACGAGCACTTCTTCCGCAACCTGAAACAGCGCTATCCACAACTGACAATGGGCGACCTGAAACTCTGCGGTCTGCTGCGTCTGAACCTGAGCACGAAGGAGATAGCCAGCTACACCCATCTCTCCATCCGTGGCGTAGAGAGCGCCCGACTGAGACTGAGGCGCAAGCTCGGTCTCACGGGCGACCAAAGCCTGGTCGAGTTTCTCGTCATGTTTACACAATGAGACCGGGCGCCCTCTTCAGGGAAGGAGGGACTTCCTGCTTTCCTTGTAACCTTTTTGCATTCTAATTGCGGCACTCTCAAAATGAATTCTGGCCAAAATCAATTTAATTTTGGCTGAAATTTCAAAAATTCCGGCCAAAATTCATTTCGCATATATGGGCATCAGAACCACAATATAGCACTATTCACCCAAAATCATATGCAAAAACATGTTAATTCCACGAAATTCCATCATGTTAGTCAATATTTATCACTATCTTTGTGCTCAAAAAACAAATAGAATGGCTGATTACTACTGCAAAAAAGACCTCAATAACATGAAGAATGCCCTTCTGTCCCTGCTTGTCGTTCTACTAATGTCGGCTGTGGCCGATGCCTCGGCCGCGGTGCGCTACGTGAAAGTCGGTGCCACGGGCGACGGCTCGTCGTGGCTTCAGGCTTCAGGTTCCATTCAAGACATGATTGACGCCAGTCAGGCTGGCGACGAAGTGTGGATAGCTGCCGGCACCTATAAGCCCGAGCGCCTGCTGAAGAGCAACAAAGACCGCTCCTATGCCTTCGTGCTGAAAGACGGCGTAGCCCTCTATGGCGGTTTTGCGGGCCATGAGACATCGCTCAGCAATCGCGCCCGCGGCGAGCGTCCCTGGGAGTTTCAGTCTGAGACGGTGCTGAGTGCCGAAAACGGTGAGCCCGATGTGTGGGAACGGCATCTGGCCGAAGGATCATCCTACCGCTACACGTGGTTGGCCGATGGCGACAACCTGGAGGTGGTAGGTACGAGCGACAACTACAACCACGTGCTCTATGCCGACGGTGTGCTGGCGCAGCCCACCGTTGTCAGCGGACTGACCCTGCGCGGCGCCTGTGCCAACGTCTGGAACGTGAAAGCTGCCGGCGGTGCACTCTATGCTGCCGGTAACGTGCAGCTCAGCGAATGTCAGATACTGGAGAACTCAGCCTATTTCACAGCCCAGTCCACCACCGGCGCCTCTGACACCTATGGCGGAGCCGTCTGTCTGCAAGGCACTGAGGGGGCCGCCATCACCGATTGCTACTTTGCACGTAACTACTGTCACAGCAAGTGGGGCAACAGCTGGGGCGGTGCCGTCTATGCAAAGAACACGCTGATAGCCCGCTGCGAGTTTACCGACTGCGTGTCGCTCGACAATGGCGGTGCCGTGGTACTCGTGGGCGGCACGCTCGAAGACTGCCTGTTCACCGACTGCTACGCCGCTACCGGCGGTGCCGTGCTCAACGCCGGCACAGCCACAGGCAACACTGTATACGACTGCCGCGCACTCCTCGGCGGCGGCATCTACAACCAAGGCACGGCCAGCTATAACCTTGTGGCCGGATGCTACGCCGACGCCATTGAGTTTGGCGCCGAACTGGGCGGACAAGGCGGCGGCATATACAATGCCGGCGGCGACATTGTGGGTTCGGTGGTATACAACAACAAGGCCTTTGCCGGCGGCGGTATATTTATCAGCGGCGGAAGGGTTGTCAACTCTACCATACAGCACAACGCCTTGCGGCAGGACAGCGAAAAGGCCAACGCTGCAGCAGCAGAGAAGATAGATTTGGCGGCAGCGCTCTGCAACAGCATTGCCAATCCTGATGCCGACGCAAGCAACTTCGTCAGCCCCACCCACTTCAAAGGTCTTCCCTCTAACGACGACGAGCGTCAGTCGCTGCGCCAGGCCTCATGGGCACTGGCCGACGGCTCTGAGTTCATTGATGCCGGCACGCTGACCGACGGTATCAGCGAGACTGCCGACATAGCCGGCAACACCCGCATCGCAGGTTCTGCCATCGATGTGGGAGCTTATGAGCATGCTGCCCAGGGAGCCGCGGTGGAGACGATTGGCAGCGACAAAGGTGCCCACACCACCTGGTTCACCCTCGGCGCACAAGAGTTGAACCGCCGCCCCACGTCGGGCGTCGCCATAGAGGCTTTCACCGATGCTCAAGGGCATAGAAAGACGCGTAAAGTAATGAACAGATAAAGCGACAATACCATTTTTATTTACTACCAAAAACATTAACCATTATGAGAAAAACTGTACTTATGTTCCTACTGACCTTGGTGGCCATCGGCATCAAGGCAGCTGACAACCTCGACGAGCTGGCCGTGCTGCCCGAAGGCACCCAGACCGAGGAGTGGCAAATGACGGGCACCAGCGGCTCGGGCGATGTGTCGCAGACAGTCAACGTGGCTTTCGTCGGCGACGAGGTCTATGTCCAGGGCATCCTGGGCAACTGGGCTCCCACCAGTTGGATAAAGGGCACAAAGGATGGCTCTACGGTGACTTTCCCTGCCGGACGTCTGATGATTGATGCCGGAGGCTATAAGGCTTACCTCGTAGGCACCGACGAAACCCTCAGCAACGTGGAGGACATCGTCTTCACCTATGCTGAGACAACCGCCGAAGTGTCGATGACGCAACAGACCGACATCATTTCAATGGGCGGCAGCCAGACGGAAGTGGGCTATCCCTACTACTATCTGAAAAACGTGAAACTCTCAAAGGAGAACACCGGTGCTGCCAGCGAGTATACTTACACTGTGGCTCCCGAGGAGGGTAAGGTGGAGTCGCTCGGCGTTATCATCATGACGTTTGATGACGTTCTGGTGAAGAAAAACACGGCGATGGACACCTACATCAGCGTGACCAGCGACAAAGGCTACGAGGCACAGAAGTTCCTCACCGTGCTGGGCGACAAGAAGCGCGTGGCCATCAACATGAAGGAGAACGGCAACGACATCACTGCTGCCGGCAACTATACCCTCACCATCCCCGCCGGACTGCTGCTGAAGGATGAGGACGGCACCGAGCTGCCTGAAATCACCTTGCACTACACCATCGGCGACGACCAGCAGGGCGACGACGATGAGGACCTGACCACCAACGTCGTGACGCCTCCAGCCGGCCTGGCCTACGAGGACTACACCTTCACGGCTACCTACTACAACAACAACGGCACCAGCAGCATCAAGCGCACGGCGAAGATTGGCTTCGACGGCGATAATGTATACATCAGCGGCATCAGCTACTTCCTTGAGGACTACTCGTGGCTGAAGGGCAAGTTAAATGCCGACAAGACGGCCATCACCCTGAAGTCGCCGCAGTACTATGGCGAGATTCAAGAGGGCTACAAAGCCTACTTCATTGCCAACGTCTACGTGAGCGACGACAACGACACCTATCCCACCACCATCGAGCTGCCCTACGACGCTGAGACGGGTGAGATAACCGTGCCCGCCACACACTACTGGCTCGAGGGCTCAGCGCCCGTCAACGAATGGAAGTGCTATGGATACTATACCAACATCAATCTGACGAAGGGCGCCGTGAAACCCATCGAACTGCCTGAGGACCTGGTGGCCGAGAACTACATCATGATTTCGAAAGACTACTATGACCAAGATGCCAGCCGCCCTGCCCACGTGGCCATCAACGGTGATGAGGTATACATCAACGGCTTCTGCCGCTATCTGCCCGATGCATGGATCAAGGGCACGATGACCGACGGTAAGGTGACCTTCGAGGGTGGCCAGTATCTGGGCACCTATGCCAACTACGACTTCTACTTCATGGACGAGGGCGCTACCTTCACCTACGATGCAGAGGCAGACAAGTTTGTGGCCGACGGCGACATATATACCTACTATGGCTCCAGCTATAGCGACTACTTCAAGAACCTCGTCATCACGAAGGTCATCGAGAAGGCCGGTATGCCTGCCAATCCCTCTATCTCGCAGATATACAAGGGCCAGTATGGCGACATGGTCATCTTCAACGTGCCTCTGGTCGACGTCGACGGCAACCCGCTCGTGGCCGACAAGCTGTCATTCCAGTTCTTCACCGACGTGGAGGGCACCGTCAGCCCGCTCACCTTCAAGACTGCTGAATACAGCAAGCTGACTGAGGATATGAGCATCATCCCCTACGGCTTCACGGAAGACTACGACTTCTACGACGGGCAGATCTATCTGAACATGGACCACTCCGACTGGAACCGCATCGGCATCAAGTCAATCTACGAGGGGGGCGGCGAGACGAACGAGACTGAGATTCAGTGGCTCGTCATCAAGGAGTACACCACCGGCATCGAGGCTTTGGACGACGCACAGAGCACAACAGACGGCGAACTCTTCGACCTGCAGGGCCGCCGCGCCGTCAAGAGTGCCAAGGGCCTGCTCATCAAGCAGACACGCCAGGCCGACGGCACCGTGAAGGCTGCCAAGATGGTGGTCAAATAAAACCAGGGCATCTGCTGCCCCGAAGCCAGCAAGGAAGCCGGCAGGCTCTCTGCAATGCAGGGAACCTTGCCGGCTTTCTCTTTGTCGCACTGACAATCCATGGCGTCAAGAAACTCCACACGGTCGCCATCCGACTTTTCCGCACAGCACCAGTCGCGCTTCCCCGTAAGTCGCCCCCACGACGAATAACCGTCTTCTCCTTGCACATGAGCATCATCATAGAATGCTTTCTTTGCCGTTTTAAATAAAAATAACGGCCTTACCCTTTGCCATTAGGAGAAAAAGTTGTAACTTTGCGCAAAAATTATTCAAACCCTAAACAATAAATCGTATTATGAAGAAACTTCTTTTAGGTGACGAGGCTATCGCACAGGGCGCTATTGACGCTGGCTTGAGCGGTGTGTACGCCTATCCCGGAACTCCTTCAACAGAGATTACGGAGTACATCCAGATGTCACCCATTGCCAAGGAACGCGACATTCACCGTCGCTGGTCTACCAACGAAAAGACTGCCATGGAGGAAGCTCTGGGCATGTCGTTCATGGGCAAGCGCGCCCTGGTCTGCATGAAGCATGTGGGCATGAACGTCTGCGCCGATGCCTTCGTCAACAGCGGCATGACCGGCGTCAACGGCGGTGTGGTGGTGCTGGCTGCCGACGACCCCTCGATGCACTCTTCGCAGGATGAGCAGGACTCGCGTTTCTATGGTAAGTTCGCCATGATTCCCACATTTGAGCCCTCTTCGCAGCAGGAGGCTTACGACATGATGCAGATGGCCTTCGACTACTCTGAGGCCGTGAAGCTGCCAGTATTGATGCGCGTCACCACCCGCATGGCCCACAGCCGCGCCGTGGTGAACGTAAAAGACGAGCCCCGCAAGCAGAATGAGCTGAACTACAACGCCGAGTCGAAGAACTGGGTGCTGCTGCCTGCCAACGCACGCCGCCGCAACGACATCGTCACCGCCCAGCAGGCTGAGCTTGAGGAGAATGCCGTGAAGTCAGAGTTCAATAAGTATATCGATGGTCAGAACAAGAAGCTGGGCATCATCGCCAGCGGTATTGGCTACAACTACGTGCGCGAATGCTATCCGCAGGAGTGCCCCTACCCCATCCTGAAGATTTCGCAGTATCCGCTGCCTAAGAAACTGGTGCGCCGGATGTGCGATGAGTGCGACGAAGTGCTCGTCGTCGAGGAGGGTCAGCCCTTCATCGAAGACATGCTGCGCGGCGTCATGGACGGCAACGCCAAGATTCTGGGCCGTCTGACGGGCGAGCTACCCCGCACGGGCGAGCTGAACCCCGACGTGGTGAAGAAGGCCCTTGGCATGGAGCTGGGCGAGAACTATGCTCCCTGCGAAGATGTGGCTCCGCGTCCCCCCGCACTCTGCCAGGGCTGCGGTCACCGCGACGTCTATACCGCACTGAACGAAGTGCTGAAGGAATACGATAATCCCCGCGTATTCGGCGATATCGGTTGCTACACGCTGGGCTTCCTGCCCCCGTTCCGCGCCATCCACTCTTGCGTCGACATGGGCGCCTCTATCACCATGGCCAAGGGTGCTGCCGATGCCGGCCAGTGGCCTGCAGTGGCCATCATCGGCGACTCGACGTTCACCCACAGCGGCATGACGGGCCTGCTCGATGCCATCAACGAGAATGCCAACATCACGGTCATCATCAGCGATAACCTCACAACGGGTATGACTGGCGGTCAGGACTCTGCCGGTACCAACAAGTTTGAGGCCATCGTGCGTGGTCTCGGCCTCGACAACGACCACCTGAAAGTGGTGGTTCCCCTGCCGAAGAACATGCCCGAGATTACGCAAATCCTGCGCGACGAGATCAACTACAAGGGCACCTCGGTCATCATTCCGCGCCGTGAGTGCATGCAGACACTGCAGCGCCACCTGAAGCAGAAGAAGGCTCAAGAGGCAAAGAAATAATAACTGACCCAAAAGAGTAAGAAGACAATGAAAACAGATATAATTCTTTGTGGCGTAGGAGGACAAGGCATCCTCTCTATCGCAACGATCATCGGCGAGGCTGCCATGAACGAGAATCTTTACATCAAGCAGGCTGAGGTGCACGGAATGAGCCAGCGTGGCGGCGACGTGCAGTCGAACCTCCGTATCTCCAGCGAGCCCATCAACAGCGACCTCATCGCCATGGGCGGTGCCGACGTCATCATCTCGATGGAGCCTATGGAGGCTCTGCGTTATCTGCCCTACCTCTCGAAGGAAGGCTGGATCATCACCTCGTCGACGCCTTTCGTCAACATCCCCAACTATCCCGACATGGCCGTCATCAATGCCGACCTGGCCAAAATCCACAATGTCATTGCCATCGACATTGAGCAGATGGCCAAGGACAACGGCATTGCCCGTTCGGCTAACGTCATCCTGCTGGGTGCTGCCCAGAAGGCACTCGGCATAGAGTACCAGAAACTTGAGGATGCCATCCGCCGCGTCTTCGGTCGCAAGGGCGATGCTGTGGTCGAGGCCAACATCAAGGCTCTGGCACTGGGTAAGGCTGCCCAGAAGTAATAGTCAAGACACATTCTAATAGCCAGCTATTAGCTTAATAGCGGCTAAAAAGCAACTCCTGCCTGCACGATATGTCATTGCGCAGACAGGAGTTTTTGCGTGTTTAGACTTCATCGCCGACCCTGTTATGCACAACATTTGAGACTGAATGGAGAAGAGCCGCTACGGCTGGGTTAGGCGTAATAAGGTATGAGGAAACTCATTCCCCAGCACCCTCAGGCACCTTCAAAAGGGAAACAAAACCTAAAAATGGAGATAAATGTTTTGTTGTTAACGAAAAACTTTGTAACTTTGCGGAAAAATTGCGTTAACATTAAAAACATAATAATAAAAAGCTATGAAACCAACCCCAATTAAGAAAGAGATTGTCGACCAGCTGATAGCCGATCTGGGTATTAAAGACTTTGCAAAAGCCACCATCCGCGAAGTGAAGCAGGTGGCCGCCAAGGCTGAGCAGGCCAGTGGCGTGGAGTACATCAAGATGGAGATGGGCATCCCCGGACTGCCTGCCGCAAAGGTGGGCGTCGACGCCCAGGTGAAAGCCCTGCAGAGCGGTATAGCCTCAATGTATCCTGACATCCAGGGCTACCCAGAGCTAAAGAAGCAGGCATCGCGTTTCGTCAAGGCCTTCATCAATGTAGACATCAAGCCCGAAGGCTGCGTGCCCGTAGTAGGCTCAATGCAGGGTGCCTTCGCTTCGTTTCTCACCTGCTCGCAGGCCGACAAGAAGAAGGACACCGTGCTCTTCATCGACCCTGGCTTCCCCGTGCAGAAGATGCAGCTGCAGGTGCAGGGCGTAAAATACCATACCTTCGACGTCTATAACTTCCGCGGCGAGAAGCTGCGCGAGAAGCTGGAGTCATATCTGAAGGAGGGTAACATCTGCGCTATTATCTACTCGAACCCCAACAACCCGTCGTGGATTTGCTTCACTGATCAGGAGCTGCGCATCATCGGCGAACTGGCCACTAAGTACGATACCATCATCATGGAAGACCTGGCCTACTTTGCCATGGACTTCCGTCAGGATCTCTCAAAGCCGTTCCAGCCACCTTATCAGCCCTCAGTGGGTCACTATACCGACAACTACATGCTGCTCATATCGGGTTCGAAGGCTTTCTCGTATGCCGGCGAGCGCATCGGCGTGGTGTGCATCAGCGACAAGCTGTTCCATCGCCACTATCCCGATCTGGCCGCACGCTACGAGGGTCTGCCCTTCGGACTGGTGTTCTCTACCCGCATGCTCTATGCCCTCTCCAGCGGCACGAGCCACTCGGCCCAGTATGCCCTCTGCGAGATGTTCCGCGCCGCCTGCGACGGCGAGTACAACTTCCGCGACGACATCAAGATCTACGGTGAGCGCGCCCATAAACTGAAGGAAGTGTTCTGCCGTCATAACTTCTATGTTGTCTACGACAAGGACCTCGACCAGCCTATCGCCGATGGTTTCTACTTCACTATTGGCTATCCCGGCATGACGAGCGGCGAGCTGGCCCGCGAATTGATGTACTATGGTGTTTCAGCCATCAACCTCGGTACCACCGGCAGCGACCAGCAGGGTCTGCGCGTCTGCACCTCGTTCATTCAGGACCACCAGTACGCTCAGCTCGACGAGCGTATGCAGGTGTTTGCAGAAAACCATCCTGTGGAGAAGTAAAATTATAGTTATTGCGCAGTGACGTAATAACGAAATCACGTGATAACAAAATCACGTCATCGCGTGACAATGCTCAAAAAAAGGCCTGCGGCTCTCCAAAAGATGCCGCAGGCCATTATTAATTTCAATTATCAATCCTCCTCAGGTTCAGCCAATCTCAATCTGACGGCTCACCTTCACCTTCTGCTCCTCGTGCTTAGGCAGCTCAACGGTCAGCACACCGTTCTCCACATGAGCCTTGATCTGGTCTTTCTCTACATCGTCGGGCAGAATCAGGGTCTGCTCATACTTTGAATAAGAGAACTCGCGGCGCAGATAACGGGTCGACTTGTCCTCGTCCTTCTTCTCCTCCTTCTGTTCCATCTTGATGATGAGGTTGCCCTCGTCGTTGATGTGCACATTGAAGTCTTCCTTCTTCATGCCCGGGGCAGCCAGTTCCACGATGTAAGCCTTGTCGTTCTCTTTCACGTTGATGGCCGGAGCCGTTGCATTCACTTTCGGCATAAAGTCGGTGTCAAACAAATCGTTGAAAACACTGGGCAGCCAAGCTGCGTTACGTCTCATCATAGGTGTCATAATCTTGTCCTCCTAATTGTATTTTAGTTGTTTTATTCTTTATTTCTTTTGAGCTTCTCATCGTCGCTCACTTAGAATAATGCAACTTCAATGCCAATACGCAACAGCGCGACAATATGACACAGTAGTAAGACAAAATGACACTCCTTAATACCGTCTATCCTGCAACAACAGCTTGCAGTACCTTGACAGCCTCCTCGACCGACGGCACCTGCGCAATGACCATAGAGCGTTTTCCGTTCTGTTCACGCAACTGACAGCGGCGAATGTTCTGCGTGGCATAGTCGATAAGACGGCCGAAAGCCGGGCTTTGGTAGAAGGGACTATTGGCATTTGAGACAAAGTAGAGGTACATGCGGCCCTGTTTGAGCATGATTTTCTCGCATCCTAACTGTTTTCCCAAACGGCGTAGCGGAACAACGTGGAGCAGTTCATCTGCCTGCGGAGGCAGAGGACCGAAGCGGTCGACGAGACGCGAGCGATAAGCCTCCAGCTCACGATCATCACGCAGATTGTCGAGCTCGCGGTAAAGCAGCATTCGCTCCGAATCGGAGGGGACATACTGATCGGGGAAATACATCTCGAGGTCTGACTCGAGGGAAGCTTCTCCCCAAGAGATTCCTCCCGACTTCGCCGAAGGCAAGGAGGTTCTGGCGGAGTCCGCAGGCGTCCTCTCCCCGTCGGCGAAGTCGGGAGGAGTCTCATTGCGCAGCTCAGTCATTGCCTCGTTAAGAATCTTCTGATATGTCTCATAGCCGAGGTCACTGATGAAACCGCTCTGCTCAGCCCCCAAGAGATTACCGGCACCACGGATGTCGAGATCCTGCATGGCAATATTGATGCCACTGCCAAGGTCGCTGAAGTTCTCAAGAGCCTCCAAGCGTCGACGTGCGTCCTGCGGCAGGGCAGCCAATGGTGGTGCCAACAGATAGCAGAAGGCCTTGCGGTTGCCACGGCCCACACGGCCACGCATTTGGTGGAGGTCAGAGAGTCCGAAGTAGTGAGCCCCGTTGATAATGATGGTGTTAGCATTAGGAATATCGATGCCGTTCTCAACGATGGTTGTCGAGAGCAGCACGTCGTAGTCGTAGTTGGAGAAGTCGAGAATGATTTGCTCCAGCTCCTCAGGCTTCATCTGTCCGTGACCGATGGCCACACGACAGTCAGGAATATACTTCAGGATGGTCTCCTTCAGATGCACCAGGTCGCTGATACGGTTGTTAACAAAATAGACCTGCCCGTTACGCGACATTTCAAAATTGATGGCATCGGCAATGATTTCCGCCGAGAAGGTATGAATCTCCGTCTGAATAGGATATCGGTTGGGCGGCGGTGTCTGAATGATACTCAGGTCGCGGGCACCAACGAGCGAAAACTGCAGCGTGCGCGGGATGGGCGTAGCCGACATGGTGAGCGTGTCGACATTGGTTTTCATCTGACGCAGTTTCTCCTTCGTCGATACGCCGAACTTCTGTTCCTCGTCGATGATGAGCAAGCCGAGGTCGCGGAATTTCACCGTCTTGCCGATGAGCTTATGCGTGCCTATGAGTATGTCGATCTTGCCTTCTTCCAGGTCCTTGAGCAGCGCCGAAGTCTGTTTGGCGGTACGTGCCCGCGTCAAATAGTCTACACGCACAGGCATGTTCTTCAGTCGGCCGGCAAAGGTGCGATAGTGCTGATAGGCCAGCACCGTCGTGGGCACCATCACAGCCACCTGCTTGCCGTCGACAGCCGCCTTGAAGGCAGCGCGCACGGCCACCTCGGTCTTTCCGAAGCCTACATCGCCACACACCAAGCGGTCCATAGGCACGGGACGCTCCATATCGGCTTTCACATCCTGCGTGGCCTTCAGTTGGTCGGGCGTGTCCTCATAGAGGAACGAAGCCTCCAGCTCGTGCTGCATGTATGAGTCGTGACTGAAAGCGAAGCCGCGCTGATGGCGGCGGGCAGCATATAATTTAATAAGGTCGCGCGCAATATCCTTGATATGTTTCTTCGTGCGCTCCTTCAGGCGTTCCCACTGACCAGTGCCGAGAGTCGACACGCGCGGAGGTTGTCCGCCGTCCTGGCTTTTATATTTCGACACCTTATAGAGCGAATGAATGGATACGTAGATGGCGTCGCCGCGCTGGTAGATGATTTTTATCATCTCCTGATATTGGGTTGGGGTGGAGGGAGAGTTGGTAGCAATAGGCATGCGCACCAAACCGCCAAACTTACCCACGCCATGGTCGATGTGTACCACATAGTCGCCTATCTCAAACTGCTGCAGCTCTTTCAGGGTGAGGGCCACCTTGCCCGAGCGCGCCTTGTCGCTCTTCAGGTTGTACTTATGGAAACGGTCGAAAATCTGATGGTCGGTGAAGAAGCATGCACGCAGGTCGTGGTCGGCATAGCCTTCGTGCAGCGTGCGCCCCACTCCGGTGAAGCCCCCGCCCATAATCTCGTCCAAACGTTCTATCTGCTTCTGGCTGTCGGCCAGGATATAGATGGTGTAGCCCTTCAGCCTGTAGTCTTCAAACGCCTGCTTCAGCAGATCGAAGTTCTTATGAAACAACGGTTGCACACTGACGTTAAACTTCACCGATGCCTCAGGCACGCCCGTAGGCCGATGGCCGAATTCCAAGCGGCGGAAGGGCTCGCTGTCAGCCATGAACTGCGCTCCGGTGATGATTTGCGCTTCGCGCTGCATCTCCCGCTCAATCATGCGCTGCTCCATCTCCGTAGCACCCTCCATGCGCTCCGTCAGCGCCTGCTGCGAGAAGCCCTCTCTGTAGGTGCGCTCCACCGCCTCACGCGCGTACATATAATCCTTAAAAGCAAGGATGGCGTCAGACTGAAGGAACCTGAACAGCGACTCTTTCTCTTCCACAGCGGTCAGTTCGGGCACGATGTCGACCCTTCGACGTCGCTCTTTGGATAGCTGGTCTTCCACTTCAAACGTGCGCATCGACTCTATCTCATCGCCGAAAAAGTCGATGCGAAACGGATATTCATGGCTGAACGAGAATACGTCGAGGATAGACCCGCGCAGCGCAAACTGTCCGGGCTCGTAGACATAGTCAACCTCATGGAATCCGAAGTCGCGCATGGTCTGCATGACGGTCTCTACTTCCACCGTCTGCCCCTGCTCCAGCGACAGGGTGCGGGTGTCGAGGCTGCGGCGCGTCACCACCATCTCTGCCAGTGCTTCAGGGAAGCTGACCACATAGCAGGCAGTGCCATCGTTAAGCCGTGCGAGTACCTCGGTGCGCAGAATCTCACTGGCCGGGTCCTTCTGCCCATACTTCATGGCTCTGCGATAGCTGCTCGGAAAGAAGAGAACGTCCTTTTCGCCCATGACCTGACACAGGTCGTGGAAGAAGTAGCCCGCCTCGTCGGCATCCTGCAGCACGAAGAGAACGGTGGCGACAGTCTTCCCCGCCACGGCACCAAACACCATGGGAGCTGCCGAGCCCAACAGTCCCTCAAGAAAAATAGTCTTCGCTTGTTTCTTTCCTATCGTCTCTGCCAGCCAGGCCACCTGAGCCGAGCCGGCATACAGTTTCAGAAGTTCTTGTATATCCATTGTGATTTCGGATGCAAAGTTACAAAAAAAATTAAAGATTCAGGATTAATGACCTAAGATTTTGGAGCAATGCCGAATTATACGTATCTTTGCAATACAAAAAAAGAACTCGAAGCCATGAATAAAAGCGACTGCATTGTCATCATTCCTACTTACAACGAGAAGGAGAACATAGAGAAAATCATCCGGGCCGTCTTCGGACTGGAGAAGTGCTTCCACATACTGGTCATCGACGACGGCTCGCCCGATGGCACCGCTGCCATCGTGAAGCGGCTGATGAGCGACGAGTTTGCCGACCGGCTGTTCATCGTAGAGCGCAGCGGCAAACTCGGTCTGGGCACTGCCTACATTGCCGGTTTCAAATGGGCACTGGAGCGCGACTACAACTACATCTTTGAGATGGACGCCGACTTCAGCCACGACCCCAACGACCTGCCGCGGCTCTATGCCGCCTGCCATGACGAGGGCTACGACGTGGCCATCGGCTCGCGCTACGTCAGCGGTGTGAACGTGGTAAACTGGCCCATCGGGCGGGTGCTCATGTCGTATTTTGCTTCAAAATACGTGCGCCTGGTGACGGGCTTCAAGGTGTGCGACACCACAGCGGGCTTCAAGTGCTACAAGCGTCGCGTGCTGCAGACCATCGAGCTCGACAAGATTCGCTTCAAGGGCTATGGTTTTCAGATAGAGATGAAGTTCACGGCCTACAAGATAGGCTTCAAGATCAAGGAGGTGCCCGTCATCTTCGTCAACCGCCGCGAAGGCACCAGCAAGATGTCGGGCGGCATCTTCGGCGAGGCTTTCTTCGGCGTGATGCGCCTGCGCTGGGACGGCTGGACACGCAAATACCCTCCCCTGCCGAAAGGCTGAAGCCGCGGCAGCGTGAATAAATGAAACAGCCCCATGGCATAACCACATTATCAAGCTACGACGCGATAACGAAACAACAAAAAGCACCAAAACGAAACCACATGGCAAACATACCCACCCCACACATCGGAGCCCAATACGGCGAGATTGCCGACACCGTCATCATGGCGGGCGACCCGCTGCGTGCCAAATTCATGGCCGAACATTTCCTTACGGAAGCTAAAGAGTTCAACCACGTACGCGGCATGCTGGGCTACACCGGCTACCATCAGGGCCACCGCATCAGCGTGATGGGCCACGGCATGGGCATACCCTCGATAGCCATCTACACCTACGAGCTCTACAACTTCTATGGTGTGAAGACCATCATCCGCGTTGGCTCCACCGGCTCGCTCCGCGAAGACCTCCACATCGGCGACCTCGTCATCGCGCAGGGAGCCTGCACCGACTCTAACTATGCGGCCCACTTCGAACTGCCGGGCACCTATGCGCCCATCGCCGACTTCAGCCTGCTGGCTCATGCCGTGGAGGCCTGCGAGCGGCTGGGCTACCGCTACAAGGTGGGCAACGTGCTGTCGTCAGACGTATTCTACGCTGAAGACAAGCACTACGACCGCTGGATCAACATGGGCGTGCTGGCCGTCGAGATGGAGGCTGCCGCGCTCTACATGAACGCCGCCCGCGCCGACAAGCGCGCCCTGATGATCGGCACCGTCTCCGACCACATCATCACCGGCGAGGAGACTACGGCCGAAGAGCGACAGACCACTTTCACCAAGATGATGGATGTGGCGTTTGACATAGCGCTCGCAAGTGAGAAATGAAAGAAAGCATCTAATAGCATAACAAAAGAAATATATGATTCACCGACTACTGGATTTCCTCAACGCGTCGCCAGTAAACTTCCTGGCTGCGAAAAACATTTGTGACGAGCTGGAGAAGGCAGGCTTCTGCCGCCTCGACCCGCGCCAGCCTCTGCCCGCCATCAAGGCCGGCGACAAACTCTACGTCACGAAAAACGATTCCTCGGTCTACGCCTTCCACATCGGAACCACGCCGCTGGCCGACGCAGGCTTCCGCATGATCTGCGCCCACTGCGACTCGCCCACCTTCCGCATCAAGCCCAACGCCGAGATGCTCTGCGAGGGCGGCCTCGTCAAGCTGAACACCGAGGTGTACGGCGGCCCCATCATGTCTACGTGGTTCGACCGCCCGCTGACCATCGCCGGACGCGTCATCGTCAAGGGCAGCGATGCCCTCAACCCGCAGACGCTGCTGCTCCACGTGAAGCGGCCGCTGCTGCAGATCAGCAACCTGGCCATCCACTTCAACCGCCAGGTGAACGATGGTGTGGCGCTAAGCAAGCAAAAAGATGTGCTGCCGCTGCTGGGTATCATCACCAACCAGCTGGAGGCCGGCAACCTGCTGATGAACACCATCTGCCAGGAACTGGGTGTGAAGGCCGCCGACGTGCTCGACTTCGACCTCTATCTGGCTGATGCCACGCCTTCGTGCACTTTCGGCGTACACAATGAGTTCATCTCCTCCGGCCGCCTCGACGACCTCTCGATGTGCTTCGCCGGACTGGAGGCCATGCTGGCTGCACCCACCACTGCGGCCACCAAGGTGCTGGCCATCTTCGACAACGAGGAGACTGGGTCGCAGACGAAGCAGGGAGCCGGCAGCCCCTTCCTGGCATCGATGCTGAAGCGCCTGGCCATGGCACAGAGCGGCAGCGAGGAGGCTTTCTATCAGGCTGTGGAACGTGCCTTCATGATTTCGGCCGACAACGCCCACGCCTGGCACCCGAACTACAGCGAGAAATACGACCCGACGAACCATCCCGTGCTGGGCGGCGGACCGGTCATCAAATTCAATGCCGCCCAGAAGTATGCCAGCGACGCAGCCTCGGCTGCTGTCTTTGCCGAACTGTGCCGCGAGGCAGGCGTGCCGTGCCAGCGTTTCGTCAACCACAGCGACGTGGCTGGCGGCAGCACCCTGGGCAACATCCTCGCCGGTTCAATTCCCCTGCGCGGCGTCGACATGGGCAATGCCATCCTGGCCATGCACAGTTGCAGAGAGACGGGCAGCGTGGCCGACCATGGCTACTGTGTGAAAGTATTCACTCACTTCTTCTGTTAAGCCTTGCTTAATATGCAAAGTCATGCGGACGGAAATAAATTCCGGCCATTTTATTAAGAATTTTGGCCAAAATCGACATGATTTTGGCCAAAATTCGTTTCAATACCTATGGCATGGCACCACAAGCGTCACTCCATGGGAAACAAGCCATAGAGTTTTGCATCAATCATGTCGGTCACTTGCTTGAAATGCTCAGGATTGTCGCCAAACTTACAGTGGTCGCCATCGATAATGATGAGCTGCCCCTTATAAGACTCAATCCAGTCCTCGTAGCGACGGCTCAAGCCCTCCAGATAGTCCAGGCGCATGGTCTGCTCATATTCACGGCCACGCTTCTGTATCTGAGCCACCAGCGTCGGAATGCTTGAGCGGATATAAATCATGAGGTCAGGCAGACGTACGAGCGACATCATCAGGTCGAAGAGGTCCTTGTAGTTGTCGAAGTCGCGATCGCTCATCATGCCCTGGCCGTGCAAGTTAGGTGCAAAGATGCAGGCATCCTCGAAGATGGTGCGATCCTGGATGATGGTGTCGGTCGACTTTGAAATCTCCACCACCTCCTTGAAGCGTTTGTTAAGGAAGTAGACCTGAAGATTAAACGACCACCGCTCCATGTCGGCATAGAAGTCGGCCAAATAGGGATTGTTGTCGACGGGCTCGAAGCGTGGGGTCCAGCCATAGCGGTGGGCCAGCATCTTGGTGAGGGTGGTCTTGCCACTGCCTATGTTTCCTGCTACTGCGATGTGCATATCTTGAATGTTGATTGTTGATTGTTGAATTACTGCGTTGCCAACCATAAGCCATGAACTACGGAAACAGCCCGAAGAGCGTCTGGTCGATGCGGTCGACTATCTGTGCAAAGTCGCGGGGATTGTTCTGGAAGTCGAGCGAGTCTTTGTCTAACACCATCACACGGCCTTTATACATCTTATATATAAAGTCGTCGTAGCACATGTTCAGGTTTTCCAGATACTCCAGCTTCATGGTCTGCTCATAGTCTCGCCCGCGTCTTTGTATGTTGCCCACCAGATGTGGCACCGACGCACGCAGGTAGATCATCAAGTCGGGATACTTCACCACACTCATCATCTGCTCAAACAGCTCCATGTAGGTGGTATAGTCGCGATCGGAGAGATGGCCCATCGCCTTGTTGTTGCGCATAAACACATACACCCCTTCGAAGATGCTGCGGTCTTGCACGATGGTATGGTCGGCCTGGGCGATGGCCAGCAGGTCGCGGAAGCGCTCTTTCAGAAAATACACTTCCAGATTGAACGACCACCGGTGGATGTCGCGATAGTAGTCTTCAAGATACGGGTTGTGGTCTACGGCCTCGTAGCGGGCCTCCCAACCATAGTGGCGTGCCAGCATGCGCGTCAGCGTTGATTTGCCGCTTCCTATGTTACCTGCAATGGCTATATGCATGTTTTTTGATGTTATGTGTGCAAAATTACAGAAAATAATTGGAAAAACGATGATTGCTCAATTATTTTTTGTAATTTTGCGCCAAGAAAAAAAGAAAAATCATGAAGAAGGTATTAGCATTCATCGCCGCGGCCCTGATGACAGGGTGCGTGCAAAACCAGAACAAGGAGGCTGCCCAGCTGAGTCAATATAGTGTGGAGCAGCTGGACGGCAGCGAGGAGATAACCCCCATCGACACCGTAGAAGTGCGCCAGCGCGTGACGGAGATGTACGATGAAATCTTTGCACTCTACAACAAGAGCGACGAGGCTGCCGACGGGGCGCTGCAGATGTTCAACGACATGTTTCTCTCGCGCGACTTCCGCAACCTCGACTCCACGCTCAGCGCCCGTCAGTCTGACGAGGTGTTCCCCGACTACGACCACTGGATTCAGGGGCAGGACTGGCAGAACCTCTCTTACTCTATCGACACTATCAGCACGCTGCCCGGCAGCCGCGCCATGGTGCAGATGAACATTGTGAACTTCGGCCATCCGCAGGCTCTGCAGCTCATCATGGTGAAAGACGACAGTCTGTGGATGATTGACGACTTCGTGACGGAGTTCTCTGAGAAGCAGGCCATGAAGGAGCTGCTCCAGAAATAAGCAGGCAGGCTGCATGCCGAAGCTAAGGCTGCTGTCCTACCGCCAGATATTCGCTTAGCAACAAAAAGGTAAAAAGATGAAATCAATAAAGGAAATATACAGGATTGGCAAAGGCCCGTCGAGCAGTCACACGATGGGGCCTCAGAAGGCCGCCCAGATGTATGCCGACCGCCACCAAGACGCTAAGAGCTTCCAGGTGACGCTCTACGGCAGCCTGGCTGCTACCGGGCGCGGCCACATGACCGACGTGGCCATCGTTGACGTGCTTAACCGTGTGGCTCCCACAACGATAGAATGGCAACCGCAGACGTTTCTGCCCTACCACCCCAACGGCATGCGCTTCCGCGCCGACGGTCACGATGAGTGGACTGTGTACAGCATCGGCGGCGGCGCTCTGTCGGAAGGCGACGGCGTAATGGGCGAGGGTGACGACATCTACCCCATGACCACCCTGACCGACATCATGAACTGGTGCCGCGAGAACGGCCGCACCTACTGGGAGTACGTCAAGGAATGCGAGCAGCCCGACATCTGGGACCACCTGCACGAAGTGTGGCTCACGATGCAGCAGGCCGTGGAGCGTGGGCTCGACGCGGAGGGCGTGCTGCCCGGGCCGCTGGGGCTGCAGCGCAAAGCCACCACTTACTATGTGAAGGCTACGGGCTACAAGGCCAACCTGCAGTCGCGCGGACTGGTCTACAGCTATGCCCTGGCCGTGAGTGAGGAGAACGCCTCGGGCGGCATCATCGTCACGGCACCCACCTGCGGCTCGTGCGGCGTGCTGCCGGCCGTGCTCTATCACCTGTCGAAGAGCCACGGTTTCAGCGAGCAGCGCATACTGCACGCCCTGGCCACTGCCGGGCTGCTGGGCAACATCGTGAAGCACAACGCCTCCATCAGCGGTGCCGACGTGGGCTGCCAGGGCGAGGTGGGCGTGGCCTGCGCCATGGCATCGGCAGCGGCCTGCCAGCTCTTCGGCGGCAGTCCGGCGCAGATTGAATATGCGGCCGAGATGGGGCTGGAGCATCATCTGGGCATGACGTGCGACCCCATTTGCGGCTTGGTGCAGATTCCCTGCATCGAGCGCAATGCCTTTGCGGCCTGCCGTGCGCTCGACTCCAACCTCTATGCAGCCTTCAGCGACGGCCACCACCGCGTGTCGTTCGACCGCGTGGTAGAGGTGATGCGCCAGACGGGCCACGACATTCCTTCGCTCTACAAGGAGACCAGCGAAGGCGGACTGGCCAGGGGGCTCTGACATGACATAAAAGGCAGCGGACATCTTCACAGATATCCGCTGCCAACGAGAAAGTATTAATGAAAATGTAATGATAAAACGCATCACTCAGCAATCTGCGTGACAAACTCGTCCATATAGAGAGGCAGTTCTCTCACCTCTACCTGAAACTCGAGCTGATAGGGCTGTCTGCCGCGGCTGCGGTGATAGCAGCTGACGTAGTTCACCTGGTCGTCGGCCACAAGTGAGTAGGTCATCCGGTCGGTAGGTGCATCAAACCGTGCGCGATACACGTTCCAGCAACTGTACTCTATGCTATAGCTGTCTGGCTGCAGGGTGTAGTCCAGCCGGCGTGTGGGCACCCATCCGTCGTTCACCCAGTAGTAGGTGGTACGGCTCGTGAGCATGCCCTGACCATCGTAGTCGTAGGTATGCATCATCTTTGGCTGCAACGTCACGCTGCCCCTGCGCCCCGACGATTATACATAGACATACATCGCCTTGAGCGTGTCGCCAGCGAAGTCGGCGTTGTAGGCCAGCTCACCGCTGTCGTCGCTTATCAGCTTGTGGTAGTTGTTGGCGGTTGTGATCACTGTCATCACCTGGGCCTGGGCCATTGTGGCCATGAGGCATGCTCCGAAGAGACTTAACAATAACTTTTTCATACGTTTGTCTTCTTAAACTTAAATTGGTTTGTTGTTTTCTGCTGCAAAGTTATGGAGTTTTCTTCCGCCCTCCAAGAATTTATCCCTCGCCGGAGGACGTTTGTCTAAACATTAGACAGCTGAATGTCTAATTTTATTACACCCAAACTCTTCGGTCGTGACATAAACCTAAAAAAACAGAGGAAACACGCTCCCTCCCCCCTCTCAGACATCGTTGCATCACCGCAAAAAACAAATAATTAGCCAAAATATCGCTAATGTGGGGGAAAATGTGTAACTTTGCACCCAAAACCATTAATCATACTTATGGGAATCATTATTGGAATCGACGTGGGCATCTCTACCACGAAAATTGTAGGACTGCGCGACGGCAAGCCGTCGGCACCCATTCGTATCACCGCCGCCGACCCCATTACATCGCTCTACGGGGCCTTTGGCAAGTATCTCCACGACAACAACATTCTTTTGGAAGAGGTAGAGCATGTCATGCTCACCGGCGTAGGTGCTGCCTATGTGAAGAACGACGTCTACGGGGTGAGAACCAGCCGCTGCGAAGAGTTCATGGCCGACGCCCTGGGAGCGCGCTTCGAGTCGCAGCTCGACCATGTCATCGTGGTGTCGATGGGCACCGGCACATCGTTCGTCATGGCCGACGGCAACAGTATCCGCCACATCGGAGGCATCGGCATCGGCGGCGGCACGCTGCAGGGGCTGTCGCGCATCATGCTCAACACCAGTGACATCAAGCAGGTGGCAGCCCTGGCCATGCAGGGCGACATCAAGCATATCAACCTGCTCATAGGCGACATCTCAGCGCAGCCACTGCCGGGGCTGCCCATGGAGGCCACGGCGAGCATCTTCGCCCGCGCACAGAACGACGCGCCGAAGGAAGACATAGCCTGCGGCATCATCTCGATGGTGCTCCAGTCAATAGGCTCGGCCTCGGTGCTGGCCGCTCAGGGCACCGGCTGCCGCGACATGGTGCTCATTGGCAACCTGTCGCTGCTGCCCCAGTGTAAAGAGATATTCCCCGCCCTCGAGAAGCTCTACGGTGTGCGCTTCCACATACCGAAGTATTCGGAGTACTGCACCGCCATCGGGGCTGCATTGGCTTACAAGAAAGAGAATCTCTAACTTATAAAAATCACACGCTTATATGAGAATGAAGTTTTTAGTGATGGGACTGGCCATGTTTGCCCAGATGCAAGCCGCCGGCAACCTGTCTCTTCCGGCCGACACGATAGTGAAGGACACGGTGAAGGCTGCCTCAGTAGAAGAAGACACGACTGCCGTGAACGCTAAGAAGCCGGAGAAGAAGAAAGAGGAAACTGAATATGAGAAACTGATGAAGAAGGGCTCTGTGCAGGAAGGTCTCTTCCGCGTGCGCCACATCGACGACAAATACTACTTCGAGGTGCCCGACTCGATGCTGGGCCGACTGCTCATCTGCGTCACACGCTTCACGGCCGTGCCCCAGGGCTTCGGCCAGTTCTCGGGCGAGAAAGTGACCCACGCCACGGTCTACTTCGAGCGACGCGACACCACGCATATGCTGCTGCGCCAGTATGTGCTCAGCCAGCTGGCCGACCCCGACGACCGCATCTCGCAGACACTGGAGAAGTCGACCATCGACCCCATTGTGGCTGCCTTCAAGATTATCGGGCGCGACAAGCAGACGGGTGACTGCCTTGTGGAAACCACCCCCCTCTTCAAGCAAGACAACAACTTGATGAGTCTGCCGCAGGAGGCGAAGACGAAGATGAAACTGGGAGCACTGCAGGCCGACCGCACCTACATCGACTCGCTGCGCGTATTCCCCATTAATATAGAGGTGCAAACCACACGCACCTATGCCTCGCAGCCATCATCAACGGCTGCCTCACGCTCGGGCAGCGTCACCCTGGGCTACAACACCAGCATTGTGCTGCTGCCCAAGGAGCCCATGCGCAAGCGTCTGTGGGACGAGCGCGTAGGCTACTTCGTAAGCCGCTTCACCCACTTCAGCGACGACCAGCACCGCACCGACCACGAGTCGTTCATATCGCGCTACCGTCTGGAGCCGAAGGACCCGAAGGCCTATCGCCAGGGCAAACTTGTGGAGCCGAAGAAGCAGATTGTCTACTACATCGACCCCGCCACGCCGAAGAAGTGGGTGCCCTACCTCATACAGGGCATCAACGACTGGAATGTGGCTTTCGAGGCTGCAGGCTTCAAGAATGCCATCGTGGGCAAGGAGTGGCCTAAGGACCGCCCCGACATGAGCCTCGACGACGCCCGCTACTGCGTGCTGCGCTATCTGCCATCAGAGACGGAGAATGCCTACGGCCCCCACATCAGCGACCCCCGTTCGGGAGAAATCATCGAGAGCCACATCTGCTGGTTCCACCAGGTGATGAACCTGCTGACAAAGTGGTACATGGTGCAGTGCGGACCGCTCGACAAGCGCGCACAGAAGATGAAGTTCGACGACAAGCTGATGGGCGAACTTATACGCTTCGTGTCGTCGCACGAGGTTGGCCACACGCTCGGTCTGCGTCACAACATGGGAGCCTCATTTGCAACGCCCGTGGAGAAGCTGCGCGACAAGCAGTGGGTGGAAACCCACGGCCACACAGCGTCCATCATGGATTATGCCCGCTTCAACTATGTGGCGCAACCGGAGGACAACATCAGCGAGAAGGGACTCTTCCCACGAATCAACGACTACGACAAGTGGGCCATCAAGTGGGGCTACCAGTGGCGCCCGGAGTTCAAAGACGAGTTTGAAGAGAAGGAGAAGCTGATGGCTGAGACCACCAACACGCTGAAGCACAACCCACGCCTCTGGTTCGGCGGCGAGGGCCGCAACGAGGATGCCCGCGCACAGACCGAGGATTTGAGCGACAACAGCGTGAAGGCTTCGGAATACGGAGTGAAAAACTTGAAGCGCGTAATGCAGAACCTGCCACAATGGACCCACGAGGACAACGACCGCTACGACGACCTCGCGGAGATGTATAAGGCCGTCAGCGACCAGTTCTACCGCTACATGGGCCATGTGCTCAAGAATGTAGGCTCGCGCTACGTGAACAACATGCCGGGACGTGAGCCCGTGGAGTATGTATCGAAGGAGCGCCAACAGCAGGCCCTGGCCTATGTAGGCCAACAGCTCTTCGACGCGCCAGAGTGGCTCTACCCAGCCAACATCCTGTCGAAGACGGGCAACAACGCGTTGGCCACCCAGCAGCAACTGCAAAACAACGTGCTCAGCCGCCTGCTGGCACCGACCATCCTGAGCAACGTGAGCAACACGGCATACGCACTCGACGACTACCTGAACGACCTCTTTGCCACCGTCTGGAAACCCATCGGACAGGCCGATGATTTCAAGGCAAAGAGCCGTCGTATGCTGCAACGGGCCTACGTGCAGCGCCTGAACGACCTGCTGAACCCCAGCGAGGCCGACCTGAAGGGGGCTGCTGCACGTACCTATAACACCGACGCCATGCTCTACGTAATGCAACACATGGACAAGGTAGAGCAGTTCTGCCAGCAGCAAAGCAAGAAAGCTGACGGCATCAACGCCCTCCACTTCGACGACCTGCTGCGCCAGCTGAAGCTCATCCGCGACCGACGAACCACCGTGAAATAAAGAAAAAACAACACTGGAAAGTTTTTTTTAGCGGAATATGCAAATACTAACTCTTAAGTATTGCACATTCCGCTTTTTTTTCGTATCTTTGCAACCTAAACACTTTTTAATATGTCTAAAAAACAGCTTGTTAACTTAATGCTGACCATACTCTTCCTCCTGTCGGCCACCATCGGTAATGCACAGAAGAAGGGACATACGCTCAGTATTTCCGTAGCAGAGAAAGACTCGAAGGAAGCCATCATCATGGCCACCTTGCAAATGCAACCATCGGGGGCCATGGCCGTCACCGACATGAACGGCCATGCCACCATTGAGAATGTGACTGCAGGCGACTACACCCTACAGATAAGCTATGTGGGTTTTGAGACCATCAACACACGACTGAAGGTCGATCGCGACCTGAAGCTCAGCTATCAGATGACACCCACATCGCTGGCGCTGAAGGAAGTCACCGTCACGGCCAAGCAGCGCGAGAACGGAGCATCTACCAGCAGCGTGGTGGGAAGACAGGCCATCGACCACCTGCAGGCAACAAGCCTGGCTGACGTCATGCAGCTCATTCCCGGCCAGCTGATGGGCAACCGCGACCTCACCCAGCAGTCGAACCTGCAACTGCGCACGCTGGTAAACAACAACACAAGTGCCTTCGGCTCAAGCATCGTGGTCGACGGCATGCCGATGTCGAACAACGGACAGATGACGCAAGGGCAGTTTAATGCCGCTGCCTTCACAGGCTCCGACCTGCGCCAGATTTCGGCCGACGACATCAGCGAGGTGGAAGTCATACGCGGCATACCATCAGCTGAATACGGCGATCTCACCAGCGGTCTCGTAGTGGTTCACTCAAAAGTGGGTGTCACCCCGCTGCAGGTGAAAGCTAAGATTAACCCTGGACTGCAGAACTTCTCTGTAGGCAAAGGCTTCGCTCTTGCCAAGGCCGGAGTATTCAATGTCAGCGGCGACTACGCCAAGGCATGGGGCGACCCGCGGCAAAAGACGCGCTCCTACGACCGCTACACTGTGAATATGGGCTACGGCTTAGACTTGTCGAAGCGCTGGCACACCGACACAAAGCTGCGCTTCATGCAGGCTAAAGACTGGAGCGGAAAAGACCCCGATGCCATTCAAGACGGCACTTACTCGAAAAACACCACCACGACCATCGGCCTGACTCACAACGGTCGCATACGCATAGACCGCCCGCTGATGCGCTCGCTGAAGTACACCCTGGGGCTGACCATGAGCCAGATTGACTCGAAAAACTCGTCGTTCGTGGCTAATTCCACCGGTCTGCTGCCCATCATCACCGCCATGCAGACGGGATACTATGATGTGCCCTGGGCCACCACTTCTTATCTGGCCACAGGCATCACCGAGAGCCGGCCCGGCAACCTGTTTGCCAAAGTAAGCAACGACTTCTTCTGGCGCCGCGGCAAGACGGTGCAGAGCTTCAAGCTCGGTGCCGACTACCACTATGACTGGAATGCCGGACGCGGATACTATAACGAAGACGACGCTCTGCCCTACCGCCCCAACTCCAGCGGACGTCCGCGCGCCTTCAACGACATCCCCGGCCTGCACCAGATTGCATTGTTTGCCGAAGACCAGTTCACCTATAATATAAATAAGGTGAACCGCCTGCGCATCGGCCTCGGCCTGCGCTTCACGGCGCTGCAGCCCTTCAGCGACCTGGCCACCACGGCTCTCTCGCCCCGACTGAACGCCGCCTTCACTGTGACAAAATGGCTCGACCTGCGGGCCGGCATCGGCTTGAACACAAAGACACCAGGCCTCAACTATCTGTATCCCGACAAGAAATACGACGACCGCGTGGCGGCCAACTATATGCCGCAAGACGGTTCGCAGCAAATACTATGCTACCACACGCAGGTCTACGACGTAAAACGGTCGGTCGACCTGAAGAATGCCACCACGACGAAGGTGGAGGTGGGAGCCGACGTGAAACTGCCCGGCGGGCGTAAGCTGAGCGTGCTGGCCTATCGCGACAAGACACCTGACGGCTTCGGCTCTGCCACCGAATACTTCACTTACGACTACAACTACTACACTCTTGATGCGCAACACACATCTATCAGCAACCCCGCTGCCACACAACCCTACGTCGTATTCATGACCACGGGCAAGATAGGCAACACCAACACCACGGTGAACCGCGGCATAGAGTTCGACTTCGACCTCGGCGAGGTGAAGCCGCTCCACACACGCTTCTATGTGAGCGGTGCATGGAACGAGACGAAGACGTGGACGACCGACATGAATTCTGCCTCGGTGCGCGCGGCTCTGCTACCCCCGCTCTACTCCTCCGTGGGAGCCACGCCCTTCAAAGTAGTCTATCCCGATGGCCAAGACTTCGACCGCTATCGCCGATTCCTTACCACACTGCGTGCCGTCACCCACATTCCGGCACTCCACATGGTGGCCTCATTAACGGCGCAAGCCATCTGGCACAACTCCAACTACTCTTTTGTAGCCGATAAAGATGCCATTGGCTATATCACCGCCGACTTGCAATACCACGCTATCAGCGGTCAGCAGACCATTCCCTTCGAAGGCGGACAGGTAAGCGTGGCCGATCTGGCCATGCGCCATACCGACAACGATCCCACAAAGAATCCCGTGACGTGGAATCTGTCGGCACGCCTGACCAAGGAACTGGGCAAGATAGGCGGGCTGTCGTTCTACGTGAACAACGCTCTCTTCTATGAGCCCTACCTGAAGGGCAACAACACGCGAACTCTTTCTCAGCGCAACACGGGCACATTCCAGTTTGGAGCTGAGCTGTCGTTAAACCTCTAAAGAAATGATTATCATGAAACGTAACTTGAGAAAATATTGTTATCTGCTCCTGCTCGGCATGCTCGCTTCGTGCGCGAACTACAACGATGCCACACAAGAGACATCGGTGAGTGTGCAGGTTGTATTGCCTGAAGAGCTTTCGGCAGCCAACCTTGGCGGACATGACGTGATATTGCAGCTCGGAAGCCGGCGAATGACTTCTACGACCGACGAACAGGGCATGGCCATTTTCACAGGCATCATACCCGATATATACGACATTTCATGCTCTTGGCAACTCAGCAGCGAGGAATACCGGCAGCTGACGGGCGACCAGCAGATAGTAAGCGGCGCCACAATCGCAGGCTCTGTCAACTCACGTCTTATCAAGAGCAACGAGACCATCTTGCTGCCCACCATGCTGAGCATCGACCGCGACATCATCATCGGCAAGATATACTATGCCGGTTCGAAGGACAACAACAACCGCACCTACATGGCCGGAAAGTATATTGAACTTTACAACCAAAGCGACAACGAGGTCGATGCGAGCGGACTCTACATCGGACTGGTAGAGGCTGAGAGCAAACAAGCCTACACTCTGGAAAACCTGCACGATGCCTTTGCTGACTCGGTGGTGCTGCTCAAACAGGTGTTCCGCATTCCTGCCGATGCCACATGCAATGTGGCTGCCGGCGGGACAGTGCTCATTGTGAACAGTGCCATCGACCACCGCGATGGCAACAATATGGAGAATGACCTCACTGGGGCCGACTTCGAAGCAAAAGACGCCAGCGGCCGCACACAGAACAACCCCGCCACACCGGCCATGGAGCTTATCTACACCATGTATTCCTCGGTGTCGAACATGAACCTGGTGCAAGCCGGTCCTTGCTCGGTGGTCATCTTCCGCACTGATGACGATATCACTACATGGCCCAAAACCTATGCCTATGGCAAAACGAGCGGCAACCAGTGGCTGCTGCTGCCCAAACGCCATATCATCGACGGGGTGGAAGTGCTCAGCAATAAGTCGACTGGTATCGACGTGAAGACAAAGCGCCTCTACGACGACATCGATGCCGGCTATACCAATATCAACGCCGCCAGCGGATGGAACGGCGAGGTGGTCTACAGAAAGACCTCGAAACATGCCGCCGACGGACATCCCATTCTTACAGACACTAACAACTCGAACAACGACTTCCAAGTCTCTTCGACCATAAAACCACGCCAATACGATGAATAAGCGAAAACTCTTCTACCCGCTTCTCTCCCTGCTCCCGCTGTTGTCACAGGCACAGGAGGGCACCTATCGCTACGACGACGCTACACAGCTGTGGCGCCAAACGCAAAACGCAGCAGGACTCTCACTCGACTCTACAGCTAACCGCGGCTATGCCGAGTTCAACTTCCAGCATGCAGAAGGCGACTACCGACGCGTGCAAGAGGGTGACCAAAGCAACCAACTGCAGTTCATCACCGAGCGCTACCAGGCCATTGGCGACTATCTGGTGGGCTACGGCCGCTTCCAGTTCGACATGGACCGCACGAAACACCGCTCCTGGTGCGATGTCATGAGACCTTACCTGAGCGACCCCTTCTTCCCCGGCAGCAGCATCAGCGGCAAGTATGACACGCAGCAGTTTGACTTTTCTGCCGCACTCGGCACCGTCAGCTTCAGTGGTTTCCGCTTCGGTGCGCGCCTCGACTATCAGGCAGGCGACCTGAGCCGTCTGCGCGACCCTCGTTCGCGCTCGCAACTGCTGCAGTATCGCATCACGCCAGCCATAACCTACACTGCCGACCGCCACACCATCGGCCTGAACGGCCACTACGACCGCCGCAAGGAGAAGATACCCAATATCACCACGGTACAGCAAGACCCCAACCTGGTGTACTACCAGATGACGGGCATGGAGCAGGCGTCGGGCATCACCGGTGGCTACACTGGGTTCAACCGCGAGTGGGTGAACCACCAGCTGGGCGCCGAACTGAACTACAACTACCGCGACCAGCGGCTCAACAGCCTCACAACGGCCAGCATTGCCCGTGGTGTGGAAAACATTTGGGGCACTTATAAGTACGAGCCTGGACGCTACACCACTTATCTCTATGGCGTGTCGTCGCACAACCGCATCAATGATGGCCGCGTGCTGCATGAGCTCGACCTCGACATGAATTTCACCCAAGGCTATGCCGACGAATACCGCCAGCAGCTGCTGCAGGAGCGCGACCCTGAAAAAGGCTACACCACCTACCGCTATGAGACCCTGCTGGAATATAAGAAACGCTACCAGCTGCACCACACCAATGCTCAGATGCACTACCGCGCCAACTTTGTCGACCAGCAGCAAGTCAAGAGCTACTTGGGCGTCACATTCCACCTCACCGACGCCAACATCCGGCATCTGCTGCCCAAGTCAGAGATGCACTATGACTTCTACGACTTCACAGGCGAACTGGGTCACTCGCTGTTCTCCGACCGCCTGTGGATTGACGCAGAAGGCGGCTATCACCTGAGTCGCAACGCCGAACTGCTGCTGGCCGAGGCCACCAATTACTCGCAGCAAGTACTGGTGCCCGACATGCGCTACTACGGTGCCGACTACTGGCACGCAAGCCTTGCACTGACCTGCCAACTGCCATTGAAGGTGAAAGGCAACATCGCCATGACCTACGTCAAGGCCCATGCCAACTACCTGCGCACCGTCACAGCCGAGAAACTTGACCGACTGAATCTCGGCGTCTCACTCGGACTCTATTACTAAACCATCTTTCAAACAAAAATTTTCCAAAGACAATGAGAATTTCAAAGACAACAAAGGCACTGGCTATCGTCGCTGGTCTGTCGGCTGTTGCCATGACAGCACAAGCTAAACTGGTGAAGCCCAACACCTACACCACCAATGTGGTAATAGGCAAGGTGTTCTATGCCGGCGCCAAAGACAACAATGGCAAAAACTACTTGAACAGCAAGTACATTGAGCTCTACAACAATTCTGCCGACACGCTCGACGTGGCAGGCATGATGGTGGCACTCGTTGAAAGCGAAGCCAAGGCTAACGCCTGGACTACAGACAAGATGGCTGAGGCCCATAAGGACTCGGTGGCCTTGAAGCAGATATTCCGCCTGCCCGCCGGATCCACGATGAATCCCTTCACCAGCCTCGTCATTGCCAACAGTGCCATCGACCACTCGCCTAACGGCGAAGGCTTTCCCGACCTGAGCCAGGCCGACTATGAAGCCAAGGACACCAGCGGCAAGACTGCCAACAATGAGGCCGTGGCTGCCATCGAGCTGGTCTACTCATGCTACCCCACTATCTCCAACATGAACCTCGTGCAGGGTGGTCCCTGCGCCGTGGTGCTGCTCACTGAAGATACCAAGACCGACGACATGCCTCAGGTCTTTAGTCCTGGCAAAGACAAGGGCAATAAGTTTGTGCTTGTCCCGAAATCAAAAGTCATCGACGGTGTAGAGATTGTGAAAATGAGCGAGGAAGACATCCTGCGACTTGACAACAGCATTGATTCTGGCTACGTGGCCATCACATCTAAGACGGGTTATACGGGCGAAGTGGTCTATCGCAAGACAGCCTTTGTCGTAGGCGGACAGACGGTGCTCTTCGACACCAACAACAGCTCGCTCGACTTCGGCGTCTCGACCGACATGCGCCCGCGTCTCTACGATGCTGAAGCCAGCGGTCTGACACCCATGGCCATCACCATCCCCGAGAGCGGTTTCCTGCCCATCAACATCAATCAGCCTTTCTGCGGCCCGCGCAACATGACTCTGTGCTACGTCAGCGGCAGCGCCAAGTCGTCAGACCTGCGCTACAACGAGTTCCGCGGCGACAGCACCCTGCTCATCAAAGGCGATTGGATTGCGGTGGCCATGCCTGGCACCTATGATCTGCAACTCTCCAGTTCGCAGGGCGTCATGAAGACACGCTCCACCTCGCAGCAGTGGACTGACGAGTCGCGCCGCGAGCTCACTGGCAGCCAAAAGACACGCCGCATCTACAAGTTCTCCAACGTGAAAGGCCACGTGGGCTTCCAGCGCGACGAGAACTACGCTGACGTGAAATGGAACACTGCCGACTTTGCCGAGGACGAGCACCTCTACATCACCCTGACCGATGCCATCGGCAACGCCATCTTTGAGGCCAACGGCGCTGCATCTTACGATGAGCTGTCGTTCATCCCCTGGCACGGCATCATGCCAGAAGACGTGGCCGCTCAGGGCATCTCTTCAATGCAAGACGAAAAAAGCCTGACATCTCAGGCGACATTTGACCTTCAGGGGCGTCGCACCGCTGCCACGCAGCTGCGTCCTGGCCTCTACATCAAGAACGGAAAGAAGATTATCGTAGAATAAAGGAAACCTGACATGAAAAAGTTTTTATTCCTCTCACTCATGCTGGCAGCTCACACGCTGCTGAATGCAGCCACTGCCGACACACTCACCGTGCGCATCAAGGGCATGAAGTGCGACGAGTGCGCCCACAAGGTAGGCAAGGCCCTGCGCCAGCTGCCAGGCATCGAGGGCATCACCTATAACCTGGAACGGCGCACAGCCACCATCGCCTACGATGCTGCGCTCACCTGCCCCGACTCGCTGCGTGCCCGGCTGAATGCCACTGGTCGCTTTGCCGCGTCAGACTACAACGCCAGCGACGTCATCCGTCGCGGCTTCGGCTTACGCATTGAGGACATGCACTGCCAAAACTGTTATAACCGCATATCCACGCGGTTACAGCAGATAGAAGGAATCGACAGCATGGCACCTCATCTGGACAAACACTACATCTTCATACGCTACGATGCCAACCGTACCAGCAAGGCTACCATCAGGCAGGCCATCGGCCAGCTGGGTTTCACCCCCGTCAACTACTACAGCGGTCCGAAGGTTGACTATGCCTACTACCTCATCCCTGCTGAGCAGACCACTCAGGAGACCATAGATGAGGTACTCATACTCGACGGTGTGGAGGATGTGAACGTCAGTCAGCGCAACCACTCGCTCGCTGTCACCTTCTTCACCGATGAGACCAATGCCGACAAGCTGCACGAGCAGATATTGCAGGCCGGCATTCGCGCTGAAGTGCCCAAGCCTCACGAGTGTAAAGAAGAACAACCGGAATAAAACTTATTGCCCGACACTGCCCGCTTATAAGCAAAAAAAGAGTGTTACAATAGAAAAACGGTTTTCACGCATTCGGCGGATAATCTTTCTTCTGATTATCCGCCGAATGCGTGAAAACCGTTTTTTTTAAGACATCCACTGAAGCGTTGAGGCACATCGCCAAGAGCGTCGGGCCTCATCAGCAGGAGCGTTGGGGCACCTCAGAAAGTGCATGGCAGAGTCAACAGCTGATACATCAGCGTGCGCGCCATCCGCTCATGCCCCTTATCGTTGGGATGCAAGCGGTCGTCGGTCCCGCGGTTGAAGTATTGCACGTGCTCATCCATCAGCGGGAAGAGGCCCGACGTGGCCGACCAGTCAATCACAGGCAGGGCCCACACATCAGCCGCCTCCTTCGAAGCCTCCACGTAGGCACTGAAATATTCGCCACAGCGATTGGCATACTCCTCGGTGGGCTGCCAGTTAGAGTCGTTGGCATAGAACCCAGCCCTATGAAGCGGAGTGAGAACAACGATCTGCTTTGTAGGATAGAGGCGCTTCAAGCAATCGAGCGCAATATTGATGCGACCGCGATAGGTGCTGCTGTCCATAGCTGGTGTACGACGCAAGCGTCTCACCAAGTGTTTCGGCTCATGGATACCAGCCATCACCTCTTCTTCATTTTCATTATACCACTCACCCAGCGGCACCCCAGCGTTGAAATCGTTGGTGCCGATGAATACGATGATGGCATCTACAGAGTCGCCATGCTCAGCCCAGCACTGACGCGCCTGACGCGGCACGTCGTCCCACTGCCGCCCGCTCACGCCATAGACGTAGGGCTCCATCTGCAGCCAGTCATTCAGAAATCCCCAGTACTTTTTCTTTGAAGCCTTCACCCGCGGGTCGGTGATAGAGTCACCCAGATAAGCCACCCGCTTACCCTGCCACGGGTGCTCCACGAGCATCTGCGGCAGCGTCGGCAATGCCATGAGCAGGCAAAGCAGCAGAGAGGCAGTCTTCTTGGTCGTCATTTTCAAGTTTAATGAATCTTTATGAACCACGCTGCCGACGGCGCTGCACAAAGACCGAGAGCAAGATGCTGAGGAGCAGCACGCCGAAAATAACAGCCAGGCTGACAGACGTGGGCACCTCGACATGAGGCATGTTGACCTGCAGCCCAACCATGGCCCCCAAGGCATTGACATACTCATTCATGGCCAACAGCATTTTCAGACCGACAAAGATGAGAATAATGCCCAAGCCATACTTCAGGTAGCCAAAATATTTGGCAATGGCTGCCAGGGCGAAGTAGAGAGCCCGCAAGCCAAGGATGGCAAACACATTAGAGGTAAGCACGATGAATGGATCGCGCGACACACTGAACACAGCGGGTATGGAGTCGACGGCAAAAGCCACGTCGCTCGTCTCGATGACCACCAAGGCCACGAAGAGCGGTGTGGCCAGCCAGCGGCCTGCCTTCTCGTCTCTGACGAAGAACTTGTCGGCATGCATCTTGTCAGTGACGGGGAAGACCTTCTTAAACCATCGCACCACAATATTCTTCGAGGGATCCATCTGTGCATCGTCGTTGTGGGAGAACATCTTGCTGCCAGTGTAGAGCAAGAAGAGGCCAAAGAGCCCCAGCACCCACTCGAAGCGCTCCACCATAGCTGCGCCTGCAAAGATGAAGACACTGCGCAGCACCAGTGCGCCGAAGATGCCCCAAAAGAGCACTTCGTGCTGATACTTGCGCTCAATGCCGAAGAAGGAAAAGAGCATCAGGAAGACAAAAAGGTTGTCCATCGACAGCGACTTCTCAATCAAGTAGCCGGCCAGAAACTCCATGGCTTTCTCATGGGCTCCCTCGCCGTCGAAGAGATAGATGCCGAAGCAAAACAGCAGCGATACACCAATCCACACCGCCGTCATGCGGAGCGCCTCACCCACGTCGACCTCATGTTCGCCCTTGCGGCTGAACATTTTCAGGTCGATCACCAGCATGATGACTACTATTATATAAAATAAGATCCAAGCCCAAAGGGGCATTCCCATTATCATTTGACTTTATATGTTATGGTTTGATTACCTGACATTACTTTCTCAGTGTGAAGTCGAAGGCCAGTCCGCCGCCGTTGCTCAGTCTTGCCGTGATGCTGCCGCCATGCAGCACGATGGCGTTCTTCACAATGGCCAGCCCCAAGCCCGTGCCGCCCATGGAGCGGCTGCGCCCCTTGTCTACACGGTAGAAGCGCTCAAAGATACGCGGCAGATGCTCTGGCGCCACCCCAGCTCCGTTGTCGCTGAAGGTAAACTGCCACCTGTCATTCAGTTCGATGGCCGACAATGTGATGGCAGCACCCTGCCCCGCATAGCTGATGCTATTGTCAATCAGATTGCGGAAGATGCTGTAGATGAGCGATGTGTTGCCTATGATGACAATGCCCTGAGGCAACCCTTCGCCATGGAACGTCATGCCACGCTGCTGCAGGGCCAGCTTTGTCTCCTCGACAATGTCACCCACCAGCCGCGACACGTCGACCTGCTCTCTCTCTATCATGCCGGAGGCAGAGTCCATGCGATTGAGCGTCGAGATGTCTTGCAGCAGTGCCGTCAGCCGCTGTGCCTGCGAGTGGCTGCGCCGTATAAACTGCCGCTGCGTCTCTGTCGGCAGCTGCGGGTTATCGTCAAGTGTCTCCATGTAGCCCAGTATTGACGCTACGGGAGTCTTCAGTTCATGGGCAATGTTCTGCGTCAGCTCGCGACGCATCAAATTTTGCTTCTCAGCCTGCTCACGACTGATGCGCTGATCCATGTGGAGGGCATAACGGTGGAGCAGGAATGCCAGCCCCACCATGACCACTACCGAAAACCACAACAGATGCCAGTCGGCCATTTCGTTGAGAGGCTTTTCCGCCCGGCGGTCATAGTCGTCGAAGATGATGAAGATGGCCGCATATGCAGCAAATATCAGCATCACCGACAGAAACATCTTACGCCCTTCGCTGAGTTTCTTCATAAGTCAGTCCCTCCCTCAAAGCAATAGCCAAATCCCTGCCGAGTGACCAGATAGCGGTCGTAGGGTCGTATCTTCTTACGTATGCGGGTGATATTGACGTCGACCGTGCGGTCAGTCACCACGACGTCGCTGGGCCAGCAATGGTCTATCAGCTCCTGGCGTGAAAACACATGTCCGGGCTGGCTCATGAGCAGCTGAAGCACCAGAAACTCCGTCTTCGTGAAAGCCACACGTATGCCATCGACGCTCAGCGTCTTCGTGTCGGTCTGCATCGTCAGCCCCTCGCAGGCCACCACGCCGGCATGCCTCACAGAGGTTGTCCGGGCGAGCACAGCCTTCACCCTGGCCACCACCTGCTTCACCGAGAAAGGCTTTGCTATATAGTCGTCAGCCCCCAGCCGGAAGCCTTGCAGCACACAGTCTTCAGTACCCAGTGCGGTAAGGAAGATGATAGGCACACGTCCCTGCAGGCGCTCAGCCACGTCGAACCCCGAGAGTCCGGGCATCATCACGTCGAGCAGCACCAGGTCATAGGCTGTCTCGCGAAGCTGCTGAAGCGCCTCCTCGCCAGAGTTTACTGCCACAGCATCGTAGCCTGCCACCGAGAGATTGAGCAGCAGTATGTCGCACAGGTCTTGCTCGTCGTCGACAATCAGTATTTTCTGTTTCATGCTGCAAATTTACTAAAATCTTCTCTTACTCAGCCACACATTAGAACGAATTACGGGGATTTCACAGTTTTTTCATGCCTCAGCCGCGTCCACAACCCGCCAGCTGTCAGCTGATGCCCAGTCGCGCCTCAACCACATTCACCACATAGTCGCCCAGCTTTTCACATTCGGCAACCAGGTCGATGAAGGTGGTGCCCAGCGCGTAGCTGTAGCGATGGTCGTTGACGCTGACTATGTTTTCAGCCTTCAGCCGGTTGCGCAGCTCGTTGATTTCGGTTTCCACCCGCATGGTGGGCTCAATGTCGCGATTAGCCTCTTCATCGAGCACGCGGCGCATCTGCACCAGTGCTTCACGGCAGAGCCCCATCATCTGCATCAGACTGGCGTGCTGCTCATCGGTGAAGGGTTCCTGCCCCGTCAGATGGCGGCTGATGGTGCGCCCCATGTTATAACAGGCGTCGCCTATTGATTCCAGCTCACTCACCTGGCGCATCATAGAGCGTATCTGGCCTTTCGTCTCATCGCTCAGGTGGCGGTCGCTCACCTGCTCCAGATAGTGGGCTATCTCATACTCCATGCGGTCGCTGATGCCCTCATACTTCTCTATGCGCGAGAAGCGCTTGACGGCCTCATCGGTGTCTTTCTCGTCAAGCAAATCAGGCACCATGTCAAACATGCGCTGCAAGCGCTTGGCGAAATGGGCCACCTCCTTCTGTGCCTGCAACACCGAGAGCTCCGGCGTGCGCATCAGTCCTGAGTCGATGTAGAGCAGACGCATCGTCTCATCATCTTCTTTACCCGTCTTCGACTTGATGACGAAGCACACCACTTTCTCTATCTGCGGTATAAACCAAATGAGAATGAACGTGTTGGCCAGATTGAAACACGTGTGGAAGGCAGCCAGCACGAAGCTCAGTTTGGCAGCGTTGGCCATGAAGGCTGCATGGCTCACCGACTCTTTGGTCATGGTGACATCATAGCCCACCATGCCGCACACACCGTCGATGAAAGGACGGAACACGGCCAGAATCCAGCAGACGCCGAACAGGTTGAAGAACATGTGGGCGAAGGCTGCACGCCGAGCCTGCGTGGAAGCCGTCATGGCAGCCAGATTGCTCGTCACGGTGGTGCCGATGTTCTCGCCCATGACCAGCGCTATGCCCTGATAGATGGGCAGCGCCCCACTCGAGCAGAGTATCATGGTGATGGCCATCACGGCAGCGCTCGACTGCACGCACATGGTGAGCACGCCGCCAATGAGCAGAAAGAGAATGGTGGTGGTGAAACTGGTCGGGTCGAACGACGAGAAGAAGCTGAGCACGGCCGGCTGGTCGCCCAGGTTCATCTCCACACCCGTCTGCCGCAGCGTGCCCAGACCGAGTATCATGGTGGCCACGCCGAAGATAAACTCACCCACATTCTCGTGTTTCTTCTTATATATCAGAAAGAGGGCCGCCACGTAGGCCGGCCATACGAAGTCGGTGATATTAAACGAGAAGCCGGCTGACATGATCCAAGCCGTGAGCGTGGTGCCGATGTTGGCGCCCATGATGACCGAGATGGCCTGCGCAAGCGTCAGCAGCCCGGCATTGACAAACGATACGGTCATCACCGTAGTAGCTGTCGACGACTGCACGGCAGCCGTCACGAAGACACCCGTCAACATGCCAGTAAAGCGATTGGTGGTCATAGCGCCCAGCACATGACGCAACTGCGGGCCGGCCATCTTCTGCAGCGTGTCGCTCATCAGCTTCATACCATACATCAGCAGAGCCAGCGAACCAAGCAGTTTGAAACCTACCAGCACGTAATCTTGTGTTATTTCCATAAATATGCTTTAAGAAAGTTGATGCAAAGTTACTGCCTTTTCTTCAGCTGGCGGCATAAATAATGTTACGTTTCTGTTACATTTAGTTGCCGCTGCCTGCATTACGCTGCAGAATATTGGCCTAAAAAGAAAGAATAACGGCCGGAATCGCTTCAATTCCGGCCGTTATTCTTGGTCGATGCAACGACTGAGCCCGGCCGCGGCATGCCACTTCAGCGCCGATGCAGCAGCTTGCGATGCTCCACGGTGCCGTCGCTGTAAGTCAGCCGACGCACCACCACGCCCCGGGCCGTGGGTGCCACGCGACGACCGGAGAGGTCGTACCACGACTCGCTCACCACACTTGCTGCTGAAGAGCCTTCGGCCAGATGCACACCAGAGAGGAGCGGATCAGTGACCACCTGCTGCTCGGCCGACGGCAGCGAACTGGTGAGGCCGCCACCGGCCAGTGCCGTCACTGCATAGAAGTAAGTGCGGCAGCTGTCGAGCCCCTCCACGACATAGCTGGTGCCGACAATGCTGTCTATGGTCCACTGGCGCGGTCCTGCGCTCCACACGGCAGCGCTGTCAGCCAGACAGTTCAGCACGCGCACGTCGTTGAGGAAGAGGCGTTCTTTGAGCGTCTCGAAGGTGATGCGGCTGCGGGCTGGCGCCCCGTCGAGTTGCAACAGCACGCCCTGCTCATGTTTGTCGGCCTTGAGGTCGAAGGTGGCAAAGGGCACATCAGTGTCGGCATCGGCAATACGTACCGTGTAGCTGACTTTCTTGTTGGGGTATGACACGGCATGGAAAGCCAGCGTGGAGTGGCCGTCGGCGCCAGTCAGACTGACCGCTGGCGTGGACAGCGAGCCCGACTTGCCATAGCTGCCTATGCGCACATAGCCGTTGGAGGCATACACCTCTGAAGCCTGCCAGCCGGGCTGGCGTACATAGTCGGCAATGTCGCGGTCGATGGTCTGAAAGCCCGACTTGGGGTAGTCTTCGTCTTGCATGAGTGAGAAGTCTTCGTCGAAGACGATGGGGTTGAGCGAGTCGGGCAGCAGTTCGCGCACACTAAGACTATAGCCCACGGCATCATCTACGGCCTGCCAGTTGGCACGGAACGAATGGTGGGTTATGTCGGAGGGCGGCAGCAGCACAGGGCGCTTCAGGCGGTCTTTCATGAAACGGAAGCTGATAGTGCCGTCGTCGTTCTGGCGTATGCGGCTGATGCCTTTTTCGGTGGGCTCGCCGTAGCGGCTCATGGAATTTGGCGACGAGTAGTCGGTAAACATGTCGTTGCCGTCTATGGGATAGAGGTCGGTGGCCTGCTCGGTGCCTTGCGTGCCGTCGGCCTCCATCAAGTCGTAGCGTGGCAGCATGCCGGCGTTCACGCCGTTGTTGTTCCAGGCGCCATAGTCGTAGGCCACGTGGATAATCATCAGTCCGCGTCCGGCCTGGTAGCGGTCCCAGCCTTCCTGTTGGTGGTTCTCAATGGTGAAAAACTCATTCTCGTCGGCCGTGCTGATGCGATAGCCCGTGTTGCTCTGCGTGATTTCTTCCACGACAAAGCTGTCTGACGGCTCGCTCAGTTCGGTGAGCTCCATCCACCCCAGACTGTAGCGCTCGAAGGCGGTGTAGGAAGGTGGTGTGCGCGAGTTGTTGTTGTAGCTGCCGCCGTCCATCACGTCCCACGAGCCAAGCTGCGTCTGGCGCGGGTCGAAAGTGTTGTAGAAGTCGGGCAGACCAAGCACATGGCCGAACTCATGGCAGACGGCGCCGATGCCGTCGAGCTCGGTGCCCGTGGCGCCATTGAGCTCACAGGAACAAGCATAGCGATCTATGCGCTTGCCGTCGAGTTGGCAGTCGACGTGCTGGTCGGTGAGCGTCGACATGTGAGGCCACACGGTGTTCGGCGAGGCACCGTAGTTCTCGCCATAGCCGGCATAGATGATGAATACGAAGTCTACATCGCCGTCGTCATTGTAGTCATACTGGCTGAAGTCCACCCCGAGACTGTCGTGAGCTATCTGGCAGGCCTCGCGCACCATCTCGCCGGGGTTCATGTCGTGACTCTGGCTGTTGCCGCCATAGTAGCCCATGACGCGGCTGAGCTTGATGGGGCCCACGACGTCGAAGCTCGGCGTAAACTGCCCCATCGACTGCGCGATGAAGTAGTCGCGGGCCGAGCCCGTGGCAGCGTAGTCAGTGTAGCCTTCGTCGTTGAGCTGGCGCTGGTAGAGGTCGCGTGTGTACTCTGGCTGGAAGGCATTGTCTTTGAACTCCACCATCAGCACCAGACCGCGCACCTCACCTTTCGTGGGAAACGAACCGGGGTTGAGTGCACGCCGGGGTGCCCTGCGTGCAGCCTGCTGACGGTAGAGCTGTCCGAAGTTGCTCATGCCTGTCGTTTGCAGCATGGCCAGCTCGTCGGCGGAGCGGCGGTCGGCATTATGAGCGAGCACATCGCTGAGCGTGGGTTCGCCGTCGTCGGTTACTTCCGTCACATAGCGTATGGCGCCGAGAGCATCGGGGGCAATGAGATAGCCGTCGGTGGTGACGAGCGAGTGGAAATGCTCATCGCCCATAAGGCGGCAGGTGAGCACTGTCCCGTCAGGCTGTTTCAGGCTGCGCAGGCCAGGCCAGGCCGGCACGGCTCTGGCTACAGAACTCACGGCAAGCAGCAGCACGACGGCCGCTCCACGGAGATATGGTTTAAGCAGATTCATAGTATGCAGCATTTTTTATCTGACGAAGATTTTGCGGGTTACGATGTGGCCGTCGGCTCCCATGGTGCGCTCAATGAGCAGTCCGCGCCGGGCCTTGTCCACGGTGCGCCCCTGCAGGTCGCAGAGCGAGTGCACGGGCGTCTGGCCTTCAGGAGCGGCCGGGCAGATGCCAAGTTCCTCCCACTGGCTGATGGCAGGCTTCAGGCAGAAGCCGTTGACGATATAGCCCGTGCGATGGTCGATGAGCACGCCGATGACGTTCACCTGCAGACGGTCGGTCACCGTTGGCGGCAGTGGCACGTCGTAGCTGTAGTCGTAGACTGTCTCGGCAGTCATCGAGGCGGGCGAGCAGGGTGTGCCGCTGTAGCTGGGGAAGATGCCGCGGGCCAGGTCGTTGAAGTAGCAGTCGGTGGTATGTACTTCCTTCTTCTCCCATCCGTAGAACTCCTGGTCGGGGGTCTGCTGGTAGTAGTTGGTCTGCGCATAGCCCGTGACGCTGTCTTCGGTGACGATGAAGGCCACATTGTACTGCGCATCGGCAATGTCGACATCGCTGAAGAAGTGGGAAGTTGTCTCGATGGCCGTCGAATCGGAGTTCCAGCGGGCCTCCATGGTGTAGGCCAGATGGTTCTCGGCCATCGTCTCCATGCGGTAGAGGTTTTCAATATCGAAATAGGGGTCGCCCGAGAGCTTGCGGTTCACCATGCACGAGGGAGCCCCCTTCTGCGAGTCGGTGAAGGGCGCATAGTTGTAGTCGGCGTCGCGGTTCACCTCGAGCTCGTCGCCGCCATGCACACTGACGGCAATGAAGGTGCCAGGGTGGCGCTCTTTCATCAGCTCGAGGCCCACCATGCCGCGGGGGCACCAGCCACACCATAGACCGGTGTTCTCCTCGCACACCACACGACGGGCAAAGCGCGGGTCTTTCACAATGAGACGTGCTTCGGCTGTGTTGTTCTGCGGGTTGGAGTCGGCTGCATCGTTGACCTGGTCAATCCACAGTTTCACGGCGTGGGTGCCTACCACTGTAGAAGGCACGCTGACGGCAACGGTGTCGGTGGCGTTGAGGTCGAGTCCGTGGTCCATCTGCAGGGTCTGCTCGTCGGTGTCGTCGATGGTACACTTGAGTGTGTAGCTTGCCACGGCATTGGCGCCCATGTTGCGAACGGTGGTGGTGAACGTCATGGTCTGGGCATCGTAAGGAGCCGTCTGGTCGGCGAGTTTGCCGATGGCCAGCTCGTTCTGCGGCATCTGGTCGCCCTCCACCATGGTCTGCAGGCAGAGCGTGCCTCCAGTGCTGGTCCATTTGCTGGTCTGGTTGACGAAGATGAAGTCGCCGTCAGGCACTTTCTCTTTAGCATAGCCGAGAGCGGCATCGGCCTGCAGCGTGGCCTTGAAGCCCACGGCGATGTTCTTCTTGCCGGTGATGCCGAAGGGTTTGTCGAGCACTACCTCGTTCCAGCCCTCGCTGAGCGTACCCACGCTCTGCGTGTAGAGCGGCTTGGAGTCGCGCTGGTTCTCCTTGATGTAGAGCGTCACATTCTTGGCAGCGCCTTTCATGCCTATGCGCACTTTCGTTATCTGATTGCCCGCATAGGGCTTCACGTAAGCTGAAGGAAAAAGCACATAGGAGGTCAATATCTGACCATTGGTGCCATAGCCGTTGTCGATGTTGCCTCCACCATAGTAGAGCAGCACTTGCGCTGCGGCATTGATGAATCCTGCCAGAAGCAGGAACAGGAGAAAAGTGAGTCGTCTTGTTGTCATGTAGTAACCTGTTTTGTTTTTAAAAGAGAAATGAGAAGCAAGAATCTGGAATGCAGATGCTTTGAACGCACCATGCGCCTTATCGCGCCCTGAGGCCATTGTTTACCATTTGCATTACTTATTTCTCACTTCTCATTTCTCATTTAATATGCTATCACTTCACGGTGAGCTTGCGAATCACGCCGCCGGCGTTGACCACATAGACACCGGGCATGACACGCACGGTGAGAGTGGCACGGCTGGAAGCTGCAAACACACGCTTGCCGTCGACGGTATAGATGCTGATCAGGCCGTCGGCACCGGCAATGCGGATGGCATGGTCGGCAGTACTGATGCTTATCAGGCCGTCTTGCTGCATGTCAGCGATGCCGACCGTAGCAGCGTTGTCGTAGGCATTGGAGTAGCGCGACTCTCCCTCGGCGTAGACAGCCGTCACATGATAGGTGTGAGCATCGCTGCCGGCAGTCATATCCTCGTAGGCGGTCTGGCTGACGTTCTCGGCCAGCAGCTCGTTGTCGCGATACACATTGTAGCCCTGCAGGGTGAGCTTGGTCATCGAACTGTAGAGCGGCGTGTAGACAATGTCGTCGATGAAGGCCACGTTGTAAGAGCCATACGAACAGTTGCGGATGGCAAAGAACTTGGCTTCCTTAGGCAGCGTATAGAGGAACTGCACCCAGTCGGTGGTTCCCACCACCGAGTCGCGGTCGAGCACCTGGAAGTTCTCCACGTCGTCGTCGGTGGTAGAGTAGAGAATCTCGAAGACCTGGGCGTCGCTGCCGTCGTTGGGCACGCGATACCAGAAAGAGAGATCGCTGCCGCCCAGCACATCGGAAGAGATGAGCCAGTCATCCTGAGGCAACGTCGAGCTGTAGCCGTCGCTGGCAGCCCAGCAGGCCAGTAGCTTGTCGCCGGAGACGGGCGTCAGCACATCGAAGCGCTCCAGACTGAAGCCAGCCTCCTCAGGAGCCCACACCTGCCATGCCTTGGCCTCGAACTGATGAGGAATCTCAGGACCGCCGAAGTAGGTGGTAGGTTGTCCGTCGCCGTCGTAGGTTTTCCAGTCGCCGAAGCCCTCGATAACAAATGAGTCGTACTCGTCGAAGCCATCGGTCACTTCATCGGGCATCTCGTCGGTGGCAGGCTTCTGCCAAGCCAGCGTCACAGTGCCGTCGGCCGTCTCGCCAGTGAGGTTCTGCGGCTCAGGCAGATTCGAGTTGTGGATGTAGAGCTTGAAGTCGCGGCTGTTGTTGTCGGCCTGTTCGTCGCCCTCGGTTTGCACCTCGGCAGTGAACACTATATATTGCGACTCGCGCGAACGGTCGACGGGCCACGTGAACGTGAAGTTCTCTACGCCGTTAGGCTCAATGTCAACCAGTTCGTCGGCTGCGAAGGGCTCCAGGGTCTGTCCCTCCATGCTGACGGTAAGCTTATAGTCACTCAGCGTCTCAGCGCCATAGTTGGCCACACTGATGGTCAGCTCGGCATCATCGCCGGCTTCCACGCGCTTCTGACCGCTGACAGAGGTCAGGGCAGCATCGATGCCCACGAGTTCGTCGATGCGGATGCAGTCTACCAGCAGCGGTGCACTGGCGTCGATGGCGGTGGCCCCGAAGGCAATCTGCACATTGTTGGCTCCGGCTCGCAGCGGCAGAGCATAGCGGCCCCAGCCATCGACACCGTTGTTGTAGTCAACAGAGGCAGCCTTCACCCAACCCTCATCGTCGGTATTGGTGTACACATCAAGAGCCAGCTCGCCCGGCTCGGCCTCGAAGCCATGATAGAGATAGAACGAGAGTTCGGGAGCGGTGAGAGCGGTGAGCGACACGCGCGGGCCCTCAATGCGCTGGCTGCACGACTCTTCGTTGATGTAGCGGAAGCGCAGCATGCCGTTGTCTGAGTCGTAGGGCTTCACGGTCATGCCCGATCCGTCGACGAGCTCCCAGGCATATATGTAGTTCTCGGCCTTGCGCGTCCAGGGATCTTGCGAGGCATACTTGTAGGGGAAGCTTTCGGTGTAAGGCGTTGCATAGGGTTCGCCAAGCACGATACTGAACTCTGAGCCGCTCGATGAGCCGGCTTCATTCGACGACACGACAATATAGGTGGTGTACTGCTGACCGTAGTATATCTCGAAATCGGCATCCACGGCCTTGGTGTCCTGCGTAGGCTCGGTGACGGCGGGCCAGTGGTCAGACCAGTTCCACTCGTCGTAGCGATGGAGCGTGTACTTCACGCCGGCAGGATCAACATAGCCGCCATGAGCACCCACATTGCCCACGGGCTTCCACTCCACGTTGGCTTTCTGGTTCTCGTCCATATAGTACTTCACGATTTCCACGTTGGCAGGAATGTCGAGGCCCACCCAGTTCTTGGTGCATACTTCCTCGCCCTGACCATTCTCGTTGAAAGGCAGGATGCGATACTCCACGAAGCCATTCTCCACGTCTTCGTCAATCCACGTCAGACTCTCGCCGACGGCAGGATTCTCAAACACCTTGGCAGGCTTCTTGTCGCCGTTGCGATAAATCTCGATGCGGCTGAGCGTCTGCAAGGCCTCGCCTTTATAGGTCACGGTGGGAGCCGTGAAGCTGAGCGTGTTGGTCAGGACGCCCATGGCACCGGCCTGCACTGTTGCATCGGTGACGGGGCCGGGACCTTCAAACGACGAATAGACGTCGACCCCAACGTTGTCGATGCATACGTTGACGCTGTTGCCAACGGTATTGACATGGAATATCAGGGTGTAGCGGCCATCTTCGGCCACATTGAAGATGTGTGACTCGCTGTGATCCTCGCCACCCAGCTCGTAGGTCTCAACGAGGGTCTGCTCGCTGCCGGTGAGCGACTGGCCAGTGCCCAGCAGCACTTCCATCGTTTCCGAGGGTATCGTAACATTAAGCACATCGTAGCGCAGACGATAGTCGACGCCCTTCTTCAGCTGCATGGGCAGAGAAATGACGTAGTCGTCGTCGTAGGTCGACACATAGCCGGTCTCGGGGTTGGTGACGCCATTGCCGCTCAGCCACATATAGCCGCTCTCTGCACCCCAAGGCATCTGCAGGTGCCAAGAGTTTCCATCGCCGTTTTTATCAATGACGGTCCACATGTCGAAGTCGCTCTGATCGAAGAACTGCTCTACGAAGGGTACCTCGTATTCGCCACCGGCAGAGATGGTGTTCGACTGCCATGTGTCGCCGAAAGAGGTGCCGGCATATACGTCGACGATGTAGTAGTAGCGGTCGCGGCGGAGGGGGACGGGCTCGGTGAAGCTGGTGGTCTTCAGGCCCTCGGCCACCACCACCTCGTCGGGCATGCGCGTCACAGTGTAGTTAAGCGAACTGTCGTCAATGGGGCCGCCGTTCTGCGAGGCAGTGGGAGCGTCCCATGTAAGGTTCATGTTCTCGCCGTCATCGGCCGAGAGCACGAGATTGGTGACATGTGTGGGCAGGTCGTTGCCAATGTAGGCATTGACGCGGCGCTCTGCCGAGCGGCCGGCGCTGTTGCCTATCTCGATGGTGATGACGATGGTGCCGGTAAGCGAATGGTCGATGCTCAGCGTCTGGCCGGGTGTGACATCATACTCTGCCTCTGTACCATTGGTGGTCGCATAGGCCTTCAGACCGTCGGCCTGGAGAGCGTTGCCGTCGACAGTGACGGTGGGAACGGTGAACGACAGATTGTCGCCCGTGAAGCTGATGTTCTCTGCAGGAGCAGGAGCAGCCTTGGCAGGGTTGGGGAAGTAGAGGCCCATCATGGTGAGTTCACGGCCGGGATAGTTGTAGACGTGGGCAGGCTCCTGGGCTCCACTGAGGTCAACCCGGACGATGTGGTCGGTCCAGTCGTTGTCTATATAGGCGTAATAGAGCAGGCCGGTGGTCCAGTCGAAAGCGGCGCACATGCCTTGGTTCTGCCAATTCAGCACCTTAAGATTGCTGATGGTTTCCGTAGCGGTGCCTGCCTCCAGGTCAACCTTATAGAGATTGCCATTGTATGTAATGTAATAGAGGCCGTCGGGACCGGCTGCGAGGGCCGTCACGAAGCCGCCGGCAAATGCCCACTCTGAACCGCCGAGGTCTGAGGTGGTGTAGACATGCTCTGACTGCAGCGTCTCGGCGTTGATTTCCACGATGCCGTCGAAGTTCACCACATAGAACTTATTCTTGTTGTAGTCGTAGGTGGCGCCGCGGCCGGCATTAGCCACGTCGGTGTCTACTTCTTTCAGCAGTTCGCCAGTGGTGGCATCGTGCACGTAGGCTTTCTGCGAAGCGAAGGTGTACCACTTGTCGGCCACACGCACGTAAGCCAGGCGTGAGCCATAGTCGCCTGCAGGCAGCTGCTTGCCGCCCATCTCATGATACACTTCCGACTTCTCGTTCAGGTAGATGCCCAGCACTTGGCCCTGGGCGTAGCCCTCGTTCTCGGTCTGATAGGTCGACGAGAGCACAGTGTAGATGTAGGGGTCATTGCTCTGGCCAACCTTGATAGGTGTCACATAGGTCATGACGCGGCGCTCGGCTGAACGACCGGCGCTGTTGCCTATCTCGATGGTGATGGCCACGTTGCCATTGAGGTCGAGCTCGAGGCTATTAGTCTCACCGGCCACTACATCGTAGCTGGTCTCCTCGCCATTCACGGTGATGTAGGCCGTCAGGGCGCCTGTCAGAGCATCGCCGTCAACCGTCTGCGAAGGAGCGGTGAAAGTGAGGGTCGTGCCCTCAAGTGCGATGTTCTTTGCAGGAGCCGGAGCAGCCTTGGCGGGATTGGCAAAGTAGAGACCCATCATGGTGAGCTCGCGACCGGGATAGTTGTATACGTTGACAGGAGCATTGCTGCCCGTCGTGTCAATACATACCAGATGGTCGGTCCAGTTATTGTCGATGAAACAGTAGTACATCAGCCCCGACACCCAGTCGAAGGCGGCGCACATGCCCTGGTTCTGCCAGTTGATGTCCTTGCCGTCGACGTCTTGCACTTTCACCTTGTCGAGCACCTGCGAACAGGTCTTTGCGGCATAGTCGTACTTATAGAGCTGACCGGCATAGGTGATATAGTAGATATTACCATCGGGGGCGGCGGCCAGACAGCACACGAAGCCACCATCGAGCATGCCCAGCTTGGTCGACTCGAAGGTGTCGCCGTCAATCTCTATCAGACCATCGAAGTTGATGACATAGAACTTGTTGCGATTGTAGTCGTAGGTGGCACCGCGGCCGGCATTGGCCACGTCGGTGTCCACTTCTTTCAACTGCTCACCCGTGGCGGCATCATGTACGTAGGCTTTCTGCGAGGCGAAGGTGTACCACTTGTCGGCCACACGCACATAGGCTAAACGGGAACCGAAGTCGCCTGCAGGCAGCTGCTTGCCGCCCATCTCATGATACACTTCCGACTTCTCGTTCAGGTAGATGCCCAGCACTTGGCCCTGAGCGTAGCCCTCGTTCTCAGTCTGATAGGTCGACGAGAGAACGGTGTAGATGTATGGATCGTTAGGGAAACAGGCTTTGGCACCAATACGACGCATCACCTGCTGGCTGATGCGCTGCATGTGGTTGCCGTTAGCAGCCACCCACTCGAACAACTTCGAGGGGGCCACACTGTAGATGCTGGACTGCGGCAGGTTGAGCTTGCCTTTCGTCTGGCCGACGTTGGTTGCAGCCGGCGCAGGCGTGCCATCACTCATCGCCCGCATCGTCGGTGTCAGACTCTGCCCGAAAGCCAAGTTCACAGCCGCTATACAGACGATCAAAAGGGATGAAAGTCTCTTAGTCATAAGCAAAAAATTAAGTTAAACAATGTATCAATAAATTGTGAATTGGCATTGAAATCGAATGAATAGTGCTGCAAAGATAGCACAATCTTCGCAAATTTAACCTTGGAATAGGGTGACAAAAGGGTGACAAATGTGTTAAAAGGGCAGTTTTTATTCAATTATGAATAGTATTTGCATAAACCCTGCACCGCAGGCCCCGCGTCAGCATTCAGTATTGGCAGACATATTGATAGAGATCAGCCGATGAGTCAAGACCGAGTTTCTTGGCAATACGATTCTTGCGACGCTTGCACGACTCTGGCTCGACATTCATAAAGACAGCAATCTCCTTCGCCGAAAGATTCATCCTCACGTAAGTCAGGAAGCGGATATCGGATGCCGACAATTCAGGGTGCTTCTGCGTCAGTGCGACAGAGAAGTCAGGATAGGCCGCTTCGAAGTCGATGAGGAACTTGTCGTGCTCGCCACTGTCTTTCAGCATCTGCGTCAGATGATTGGCCAGGGCTGCCAGCTGCTGGCTCTCCTTGGAGCCCTTCATGTCGGAAATCGACGCAAGCAAATCGGTGATAAGCGCATTGCGCGAGGCCACAAACATCGTCATCGTAGACAGTTCACGCTTCTTTTGTTCTATCTCTTTGGTCAGCATCTCTTCTTGATAATGGGCCACCAACTCGGTCTCCCTCATCCTCTGCTCTACCACCAGCTTGTCGTTTTTCTCCTGCTCTATCTGAAGCTGCATCTGCTGGGCATGCTGGCGACTCTTCTGCCGCTGCGACCTGTACATAAGCACACCGATGACCATAAGCAGAACGCAGATGGTGATAAAGAGGTAAGATAACTGCCGATGCTGAGTCAGTCGACTGAGTTCGCCCTCCATCTCCGAGCGCATCTTATAAACTTCAATCTTGATGCGTGAGTTCTCCGTGAGCCGGCGATCTTGTATCCGCATCAAAGAGTCAGAGTATACAATCACGGAGTCCTTATAGTTAAGGGCTTCTGTCATATTGCCCTGTGCCTTATAGAGCTGGGCTATCGATTCACAGAGATGCGATCTGTTGCGCAATGTTGCTATACGGCTCGCCTGCTCAGCCAGCCGGAAGGCCTTATCGAGTTGACCGCGTTCCTTATATATATCAATAAGGTATGTCATCGTCACCGTCTTGTCGCTGTTGGTCAGATACGGAGTCTGGCAAAGAGGCTCCCCCTGCTTCAGCACCTCATCGTAGCGTTTCTGCAAATAAAGCATCTCAAGTTTGGTGAGTCCCACCTTATAGTAAATACTGCTGTCGCTGCTGCCTTTAGCCCACGACATACATTCTTTTAAATATTTCTCAGTCAGCCCAAACCGTTTTTTCTTATTGTATATCAGCCCCAAGTCCATACAGTATGTGACGCATGATGCCGAATCGCGCTCACGGACGGCATCGTCGTAGCATGCCAGACAAAGCTCTTCGGCCTTGTCGAAGTTGTTTTCCTCAAAGTAAACACCTGCTATGCCGTTCTGTATCTTCGACCGCGACTCTCGGCCAAGACGGTATTTTTCTGCTATCGTCAGAGCTTCATAATAGTATTTAAGGGCCTCGCCATTCTCACTAATCATGAAGTAACACACACCCATATCATAAGTGGCCACGCAATTCAGACGGAAGGAGTCAGCCTTCTCTGCCATGTTCTTTGCCTTCATAAAGAGACGCAGTGCATCAGAGTAGCGTTCATCGAGAAAAGCTTCTTCACCCTTTGCTATAACCGTATCTATATCAGAAGTCGGCATCTGACGTGCTTCGACCACACCATGGCATAGCCACAGCATGACCATCACGAGCATGAAGACACGCGCTGCTGCCAAATATCTGATCTGAGAGGTCGACATCAGTCTGTGTATATGTACCGGTATCCGTCAGCCATTTGCCTTCCTGACCAAGAAAAACGCATAGCATGCCACCAAGAGGAAGCCCCCAAGAGGAATGATGAAAGGCAGGAAAGGCGATGCCGAGTGATCGGCCAGCCACCCCATCAAAAGGAAGCCGCAGCCGCCGATAGGAGTCATCATCAACAGTGACGAGGCTTTCTTCTTCTGCTGAGCATCAAGATCACGCACAGCTAATGAGAAGATGGTGGGGAACATGATGGCCTCAAACAGATAGTTCAAGATCAGTGCCACAAGCGAAAGCATCCCCAGATTAAGCATCGTCAGCACCATGCAGCCCATGGTGCCCACTGCGCAATAGAGCAACATACGCTCAGCCTTGATGCTACGCATAATCCAGCTGCCCAGGAAACGGCCCACCATAAAGATGACCAGAGCCAACGATACCACACGCGAGGCCGACAGCTTATCCATCCATCCCGTACCAGTGACGAAGTTAACAAAATAGCTGTTGATAGAAATCTCGGCCACTTCGTAGCAGAACAGAGCGAGAAGCCCGAAAAAGAAAATACCTCCCAAGCTCCCTGACGAAGAAGCATGACTTGCTACATCTGAGGGAGCCTGCACCTCTGGCAGCTGAACCCTTGTAAACACCAATGCAATGAGCAACACCACGACGCCCATGATACCATAGGGCACATCCACGTTGCCACTCGAGCCATCGCTGAACAAGAACTGCCCGACAAGCAATGTAGCCATGAAGCAGCCCATGCCATTAAACGTCTGCGAGAGGTTCAAACGACTCGAAGCCGTCTCACGTGGTCCCAGTTCGGTGACATAGGGGTTGGCCGCCGTCTCGAGAAACGTCAGGCCACAGCCAATGACAAACAGAGCCGCAAGGAAGCCCTCAAACGAGGCTGCTGGGATAAAAGCCAGCGAACCGAGTGCAAAGAGCGTCAGTCCAAACACCACGCCACGTCGATACCCCCATCGGCTGATAAACAGACCGGCAGGGATAGCCATCAGGAAATATCCCAGATAGGTAGTCACCTGAATCAGTGCCGACTGGGTGATGGAAATGTCAAACTTGTCTTGGAAGTGTTTATTCAGCACATCCAGGATAGCACGGGCGAAGCCCCACAGGAAGAAGAGCGTAGTAATGAGCACAAACGGCACTGCATACCGCTTATCGGTCAATTTCGTTGTCTTTGCCATTTTTTTGTTTTTCAATCCGCGTGCAAAGATACTAACTATTTCCGACAAAACAAACACTACGATGTAAAAAATAAATTAAAAGGCGACAAAAGAATCCCTTCCTCCACATTTTCCAACATTAGCCGACAGCAGCATCACGACGGCAGCAGCATCAAAGGAGAATAAGACAGACATACACACACAAGAAAATGGAGCTCCGTCTCACTCATGAAACGAAGCTCCCGGTAAAGATGGCGGCCTCCTACTCTCCCGCATTGCATTGCAGTACCATCGGCGCAGGCGGGCTTAACTTCTCTGTTCGGAATGGGAAGAGGTGGGACCCCGCCGCAATAACCACCTGAAGTCTCTCT